>PPYF01172075.1_pt1 | contig 31487 bp, 22 predicted proteins | sample 1559871 | NCBI WGS metagenome assembly PPYF01 (sample SAMN08240021, study PRJNA423297) | Human gut metagenome, whole genome shotgun sequencing project.
GGGGGCCCCCTTAAAAGACTCCGTCACCAGGGCGGAATCGTCACTCACTTCCACTTCCGCGCCAGGAGCGACAAAAAGCGTCTGTTCTCCTGCCGCACAGGAAGCAATCAAGACGCCTTCCGTGGTAGAAACGGTGCAATCCGTTTGAGGCGTGACGGCATAGGTGATGCCGGGAATAACTGTAACTCTCATAACTGTTTATCAATTCAATGTTCTTCGCATTCCGTTAGATGCAAACTTATTAACCGTATCACTCACGCTCATCCTTCTCTTGGCTGCCGTCTGGGTAGCGTGCTCGCTTCCAGCCTGGGTCTCCGTCGGGGTGGCTGCTGTCTGGGACGTACTCACGGTGGCGGAGGTATTAGCCGCTTCTGCTGCGGCCTGGGCCGCTGCGCTGGCAGCCTTTTTTTGCTCTCTGGAACTCTTAATGGCCGTCGCCCCGCTTACGAGGGAACCTAACAATGCCGTTCCTACTGCTAATTCTCCCATAACATTTTAATTATTAAAAAGTTGATTTTCCCACTCTCCCCATATCGGAAGAACTTTCCTGTTTCCCGCTGTCTTTCCCGCTGCCTCCCCAGTTGTATTTCAACCCCAGCTGTCCCAAAGTGGACAACCCGGACCCTACCAGAGCCCAGCGGGCATACTTGCTGCTGATTCTGGACATCCGGTTCAGATAATCCGCCTGAATATTTCCCAGATTCAAAGAGGTATCACCCTGCCTGCGGTAAGCATTGGCCTGCATCCTGGCGTTCTGGTCGCTGATCGTGTTGGACTTCATCATATTGGCAATAGCCTGTTCAAACACATCCGCCACAGACTGTTCCGCATGAAGCTTGCTCCCCCCGGACGCGTCAAAACCGCTGGCGCCGTTAGCGAGCCTGGCTTCATCCATGGCTGCCGTCTGGTTCCGGCGCATCGTCATCATATTGTCCGCGGCAAGAAAGCTCTGGCTGGCCGCATCGGTCTCCAGCTTATAGGCATTCGCATACGCCTGTTGGCGCTGGGCAATGCCGTTGGCCCTGGCCGTTGCTGCCTGACTGGAATAATTGGCCCCCTGGGCGGACATGTTGAGGGCATCACCCATGGCGCCACCTCCTTTCCCTGCTTCCGCCAGTCACGGTTTCCGGATCCTGATCATTGCTCGCCGTAGAACGTACAATCTTCAGCTTGGCCCGGTACAGCTTCACGTATGCCTCCTGTTCCAAACTCTGGGCCAGCTTCATATTAGAGGTAACGCGAGGCGCAGCCTTGGAAGCCAGCAACAGAGCGCACCCCTCGCAGAAAAACGGCTCGTAATCCGGCAGGCATACTGTATCCGCCAGCACGGAACTTTTATAAGTCAGCGTCATATGGGCCCGCTCCATGAATCCCTTGGCATAAAGCTTGCGCCCGATCAGCTCATAAGCGGACAAAGAACACCCCCTGATCTCCAGGCAATCCGCTGGAAGAGGAAAGGCGCCGTCCTCATCAGGCGTCAGCGTCACCCGTGCCAGCGCAAACGGCCAGCTCGTGTAATCCAGGGCCAGCCCCAGGGCGTGCTGCACTACGTCATTCAACGCCTGATACACAGACGTATCCTCCTTGACGCAATACTCTCCAAGGTAAGATGCCGCCAATCTGTACAACGTCCCTTTATCCATCTGCGTGCCCATCCTGCCCGCATCCGCCTGATTGCCGCCATATATAATTCCCTACATTGCTCAAAGCTGGACGGCCAGCAGCGAAAACGGAGCGTCGCCCTTCACCTTAATTCCTATGCGCGTCCTGTCAGACCACCCGGCATTGGACACCATCCGCACCCAGCCCGGACTAATGGTCCCCGTGCAGGAAATACCCACATACTCCGTCTTGGCCGTGGCAACGGAGATATTATCCGCGGGCGTCTCCGTCGTAATATAAGCATGCAGCACGGATGAGGGAGCCTTCCGCTCGTCGTACTCCATGGAAGAAAACGCCGTGGTCTCCATCGTGGAAACGTAATCCAGGCCGTCTGAATCAAAATAGGGTGAATCCTCGTCCATCACCTCCAGGCGCCGCCCTCCCTCCCGGTTCACCAGCAGAAACATCCGGTCCGCGTTATTCCCGTTGGGCAGCACGCAGGCGCTTTCAATCCTGCCATCCGTGACATAGCGGTGCCACGCATTCACGTTATGGAACGTATTATACGTCATCAGCGCCATCGTGCCGTCCTCCAACACAAAGGATGCCACGCAATAGGGTTTCCGTTGAAGCGTCCCGGAAACAATGCCGCCCGCATCCTTGGTGATATGATCGGCAAAAATCGTCAAATCCTCGGACCTGTAACCCCTCATTTCATCATTGTACCCGTACTGGTACACGCGCCCGGAACCGCGCTCACAATAAAGAACGCGGTCCTGTGCCTGGATGACTGGAATATGGGCCGAACCGGTCCGCCCGTAATTGACGATGCGTGCGGACTTGGGCGTGAGGCCGGAACCGTTGCCGGGGATGACCCACTCCCCATCCTCCGTTCCAAGAAGAAAATCATCCCCCCTGGAATACAGCCAGCAAATCGCCGCCTGCGTGGACGTGGACATCGTAAGCATCAGGGCGGAATCATCCGTTTCCGAATCGTCGAAATTATTCAAATCATCCACGCGTGACATCCAAATTGTCTGCGGCTGCCTTGCAGTAGAAGCCAGCGCCAGGCGGGATTCGTGCAATTCTGCCAGGGAGGCATACCCGTAACGGGCATTGAAAGCGCCCCAGGACCAATCATCCGTCACCAGGGGAGAACTCAACTGCACGGGCACAGCGGATCTGTCCTGATAAAAACCGTCCGCCGTCACCCTTAACAGCATATCGTGCTTGTAGGCGGACACAATCAGCCGGTTGGAGCATTCATCCGGCGGCCAGCCCGCAGCCAGGGAAGCCCCTTTATAGCGGATGGAGGTCAAATAAAGGCGAAGAAAGCACTCCTCCTTCTCCTCCGTGCCCGTGACAATATTATTTTCCGGGGAGCCAATATAGGAAATGGATTCTCCCAGCGTCTCCCAGGAAGCCGTGTGATCGCCGGAATCGTAAGAACGTCGTACCTCGTAAGCGCCATACCAGGTGCCGGAGCAATAAAACTTCCAAGTCCCCTTGCATGGCAGCACATCCCCTACCGGACAGCCCCGGACGAAATGAGAAGAATAATCCTCCGGGGAACTGTACCCGGCAACATAATCATCCGGCGTAAACTCACGGATGCAAGTGTAAAGGGACCAGTACCCGGACTTAATCCGTACCTTATCTCCCTTCTTGTAAGTCTGCCCGCTGGACAGCTCGAAAATGGCGTCCACATCGTCAAACCCCGTCAAATCCTCCGCCCTCAAAAAATTCTCTTTATAATTAGCCGGCGAAGAACAACCCTGCGTGAAATCGTTGGCTCCATTCCAATCTGCAATACAAACAAAACACTCGTGAACCAGATCGGACGCCACGGCAATGCGATCCCCTGCGGCATGGGAGGATGCCGGAGTAATGCCGGATGACCCCGGCCCGAACGTAAACCAGGAGCCAGAGCGAAGCTGGGAGGAAGTCTCAAAAGCCTCCGCCCTGGTCGTGTAATAGGAAACGCGCAACAGATCCCCCGCATCCGGGTCCGTCTCGTCCTCATCCTCTTCCGCGTCGAACTCCACAGAATAAACATCTCCGCTGTCCGTCGGCCTCACCGTAATCTCCCGGTCCCTCAAGTCGGAAGTCTGCCAGGGAGGGCACTTGAACTCATAAGGAGTAAAAGACCACTGGCCGCCCGCGTCCATCTTGAGCTGCATAAGCGGGCAGGATGCCGAGCAAATCAGCAACAGAGCATTGATCTGCAGCCAAGTCACGCGGTCGAGATCGGAATAGCTCCAATCTTGCCCGCCCTCGAAAACCGCCGCCACATCAAACGGAGAATGTCCGTCCCTGACCAGGAGTCTATCCGCGGACAACTCCACCAGAAACACCAGATCCCCGGAATAAGTATAGGGAATCAGCCTCGAATACCCCTCCATGGCCGCGTCAACATGGCGCATCCCCCGTCGCCGTGAAATGCCGCCGGTGGCTGCCACATCGAAATTCGTCAACTCGGAACAGGAACGGGCGTAAACGTCCATGTCAGCCCTCAACGCCATGGAGGGAGAAATCTCCCCTCCGTTAAAAGCAAGTCTCTTCATATCAATAAATCGTATTTAAGAAAGCATCCTGTTCACATAAGAGGCGCGCTCCTTACGCCGCGGCTTGTTGGCCCAGCCCAGCAGCGGAGACACCAGCCCCTTCTTGGCGGCATCCGCAAACGTGCGAAGGGAATCGGCCGCATGGGAACACAAATCATGCAGCGGTTGGCGTGCCAGCGTGCCGTTGGGCCCAGGCGGAGCCAGCCGGTAATTGGACAAGGCATCCACCCCGGAAATAAACTTCACGCCCTCGCAAACGGACGGCTCGGAGCAACGCTCGTGAATAATGCACGTAAGAAGGAACTCCCGCGTGTTATCCACGGAAGCCCAGAGATTGGCGGTGCGCGGAACCCTGGTGACGGAATACCCGGCATCGGAAAGCGCCGCGTCCTGCGGAATCAGGTGAATATCCCTCCTGGCCCCGTCATGCGGCACAATACAGCCCGCACAGCGTCCCCACAAAGCCTCATGCTCCCTCAACACCCCGATATAATGAGAAATCGGTTGCTGGTGCGCCGTGTAATTATCCAGCAACAGCCACTTCCCGCGCCCGTCAGGCTGCACCCACCAAATAGACATGTAATCCCCAATACCTAAATCCCAAACCGTGTAAATGGGCCGGTGAGGATCCGGCTCGAACGCTGCCTTCAGGTGCCCGCGTTCCCGCAGGGTATTTATCTGCGAGGAATAAATGGTGCCGTCCGTAATGGGGTTCAACGCCTCATCCGGCGTAGAAGGATACTCCTGGCGCATCCGGCTGCGCTGCACACGCTCCATGGAGCAATACCAGGCCCGCTGCCCTGATGACAACGTGGTGTTGCACTCCTGCTCAATGTTGGAAAAGTATTTGAGTTGTTCCGCCGTCGGGTGCGCCTCCCCATCCAACACATACTCCGGATGCTTCCACCAGGGAAAAAAGAAAAACTTGAAATCCAGGAGGGAAAGCGGCTTGCCGATCATGTCCATGGCGCCGAGAATCTGCTCGTAATTGATGCCGTACTTGCCGCCCTCGTGCGTGGACTCCATGTAAATACGGCAATTCTTGCCCACCGTATTCAGGGACCCGGTAATAATCTCCGTAGCCCGCACCGGATCATGAGCCGCGATGGATCCCAGCTCGGAAACGTGCAGCAACTGCATCGTTCCGCCGCGCCCGGACGCGCTCACGATTACAGAAGAACCATTGGGGAATACAACGGACTGCTGTTTGATTTTAATTCCGGCGTGATAGGACTTCAACATCCCCCCAATCCGGGCCAGCTCCACATCCAAATCCGTCGGATTCTCCGGCAGGCTGTCCAGCCGTTGAAAGGCAAACGCAATCTTCGCAATTTTCGCCTCCGCGTCCGTAAGGGTCTTGTCCACAATAGCCGCCTTAAACTGCGGGCGAAACATGCACATATCCAGAATCAACATGGCAATATATGTAGAAAGCCCTAACTGACGAACCTTCAAAATATTGTTGCGCGTGTGCGCCGTATCATGCAATTCCCGCTGCGCCCAATTCATTTTGAACCGGACAGGGCGGCCATCCTTATCGACAATCCAGTACAGATGATTCAACCGTGCGGCGGGATTGGAAAGGAACCTTTTCAAAACATCCGCCTGCTCCGGCATCAAAGGAGTATCAGTTGCATCCACAAAGGCCACCATGCCACAGGCGCCCGCTCCGCCGCTATATAGGAAATACTACAATCACCCGGACAAAAAAAGAGGACGGCTTTTCTATTGCTCCCCTTTCTCAATCGACTCCATCACGGCGGAAAAAGAAGTCCCCACCGCCACATTCACCTGGACGGCCTGTTCCGGCTGGGAATACCCTGCCAGCTTGCTGTAAAGCTCCAGGCCCTTCAATTTATCTCCGTCCCGCTCCGCATCCTCCACCACATCCAGTACCCTCTTCATCACCTCCTGCCGCGTCAGGATAGCCGGAAGGTCTTTCCGCAGCACTGGAGCCTGTTCCGTTGCCTGTCTCAAACGTGACAGTTCCGTGACAATTTCCGGCCTTCGTGACAGCCTTGAAGCCTTCTGCCGTGCTGCTGCGTCTGATAAATCACTCCTGTTAAATGCCTTTTTGACAGCCTCGCCCCTTGTCACGCCCGTGACAACCAGGGCGCACCAATCCAATTCCTCCTTGCTCAACCCTCCTTCCGTCATATCTCTCCAATTTGATTCCGCATCCGATTTAACACGCCTCGTCCCTCCTTTGTCAACCTCCACATTTTGCCGCTGCCCAGCTCCTCTCTGTAGGTGATCCAGCGGTCTTTCCTGTCCTGGGCCTCATGAATGAGCATCCGCACGGCCTTGATGCCAAGGCGGCGCTCCAAGGCCAAAGATGACAGCTCCCCTTCGTCTAATTCGAGCAACAAAAGGTACATCGAAATGGAACACTCCCTGTTCTGACGCAACAGGGCGCGCAGAACATTTTTCAGCTTCATCCTTTTTGAGAAAAGAAACTCCGGCTGCTTCATGCGTCACCTCCTATTCCCATTTCCTCCCGCAGAGATGCGATCTCCGCCGCAGCGTCCGCTACATCCACAACGGGCCCTTCCGGCTGCCGTGGTTCTTCGGGTTTCGGTTTCTTGCGGGCGGAGACGGGCTTCCAACGCGTCTCCTTAGCCCACCTTTCGGCATGCGTCAAAACGTCGCCGAAGCACTCCCAAAACTTTTTACGGCTGTCCGGACGCCAAAAAGCCTTATTGCTCCGGTCATGCGTCAAGCCGCTGGCGTAGTAAGCCTTGAGCATCTCCATATCCCGCGGCGTCACCCGCCCCTGCGCGGACCGGTAAGCCTCAAGCGCGGCGGCCTGCTCAAGGGCGGTTGGCAAAGTCCGGAACCAGGATGGGTTAATTGCAAGGGTGGCAGCCATGAACCGGGCAGCACCGGGAGACGCCCCCAGGTCCGCATGGTTGTCGGCGCAGCGCATCCGGTTCGGGATAGGGGAGGCAGGAGCAGTGGGCGGCTCGCTACAAACCACCGTGTTATCTCCCCCTGCATTATTTTCTTGTTTATTCGTTTCCGTCTCCGTCTTCGTCTCCGTCTTAGTGTGCATATGCTGTGCATTTGATGCGCATGTGCTATGCAATTCTTGTAACTCTCTGATAGAGTTATTTTCTTCAATTTTGCTTATAACATGATTAGCATCTACTGTACACCTGATACGCATATGTTCATCAGGTGCAGGGTATTTGCTCTTCTTGCTCCGCACCTGCTGTCGGAAGTTGGTCACTTCCAGATATTCCTTTCCATTGACGGAGTACAGGACGACGAGCCGGGCCACCTCACAGGATTTGAGGCAACGTTGAACGGAATCCTCCCTCATAGAGTCGAGCTTTAGGGGATACAGGGCAGAACGCAGGACAGACGGTCGGGCATCGAAACGCCCGAAATCGTCCACAACAGAGAGCAAGCGGCGATAAAATATTTCGGCTTCCCAGTTCAGGGAATTGACCGCTTCGCTGGTGATAATTCCTTCTCTGATTATTCTATTGGGCATATCAAAAAAGCGTCAGTTGGGGGTTGTAATTCATCCACAGGCATTCAATCTTCTTGCCGCCCTCGGTGTCATGAGCCACCTTGCACTCCTTCCTCCACCCTTCCAGATGCCGGGCGTACAATTCAGAATCGTAGCCGGACAGAACTACTTTGCCTTTCAAGGTCTTCAAAAAGACAAGAAGCCGTTCATGGTCTTGGTGGTCGTACTCGTGGGCGTACCTCATGCGGCTACTGCGCGAAGACTGCACATAGGGCGGGTCAACGTAATGTAGCGTTTCCGGCGTATCGTACCGGGACATGACCTGCAGGGCGTCCATGTTGTTGATCTCAATGTTCCGGCGCCGGAGTTCCGCCGCGCATTCCCGCACTACGTCGGGATATTCCCGCCATGTCTGCGGATAGGGTGTTGTGCGAAGTAAGCCATTGCGCTTGAAACCTGGTTTGTGGATTCCTCCGCCGTAGCTCATCATACTATTGACGGCAAAGCGGAGAGCATCTTCCACGGGGTCTTCAGCGATTTCAAATGACCGGTCATAGGCCGTTTGAGCGTAGGGCGTCAATTCCAACAGGCTGGCCAGCCGTTCAGATTTTTCTGGATCACGTAACACTTCAAAAAAGTTCACAATCCGGTCATAAAGGTCGTTATAGACCTCCATCCAGGCGGGCTGCTTATTCAGCAACACCGCACCGGAACCTCCGAACGGTTCAACGTAGATTTTATGAGCCGGAAAAAAGCTGATAATCCAGGGGGCAATGCGGTTTTTGCCTCCAAGGTATCGGGCCAGAGCCCTTTTACGGGGGGCTCTCGTGTTCATGCAGCTATCCTCCTTTCCACAATCTGAATTCTCCTGCCGATATACCACATGACCGGCACGGCCATGCTGTTTCCCGTAGCTTTATAGCGGTGGCTGTCCGGGCAATCCTCGGCAGATTTGCCCCTCCACGGAATCAATGTCCAGTCATCCGGGAAACCCTGCAAACGCTCGCACTCCCGCGGGGTCAGGCGGCGCACAATGTAGTGATAAACTGGATTATACTGCAACACCATGTTATTTCCTTGACCAGCCTTTCCCCCTCCGCATGAGACTGTGGGCTGAACATCTTCGTAGAGCCTCATTTCCGCCCTCTGGTTTTCATAAAGACCAAAGCACACTCCCGGAATCTTCCCGCCGGCCGTCAGGGTGTACATGGGATCTCCCACATCCCCCCAGCCTTTTCCGGTCACGTCATTGTCGCTCTGCCGTATGGCGTTGCGTATATCCACAGGGAGACACACGCATTGATTGACGGCTCCTCCGCCGTGACCGCTCCGCAATGTCGGAGCTACATCAACACAGGCGTCCCTCCCGTAGTCGTTTTGGGTAAAAACCACAATCGGCGTATTGCCGCCTCCTGTACCGTACTTGGCCGACACGGTGGAGCAGACATCCCCCATTTCACGGACGCGGGAATCCTGGGCGTGGTTCTCATAAACGAAAAATCCATCGCGGAAACAATACTGGTCGCCCGTCCATTTGTTGCCATAATTGGCATCAAGCGTGGGCGCCACATCAGGCACCAGGTACGCTCCTCTCTGCCTGAAAATCTCCTGGTCGCTCATGCCGACTCCTGACTTGTGGGCGAACAAGGTGGGGTGGACTCGTCCCCCATCCCAATGCGAGCCCTCAAAGCGGCTTCCAGCATCTCCGGCAGCTTCTTTCCACGCCTTTCGGCACGCCTCAAGATCCCCCGGCACGCGTTCGCCGACAGGTAATAGCGCGTCGGCACAGGCCCAGTTTCCAGCACCTGCCACAGCCAGGACAAACACACGTTTTCGTCGCTGGGGTACTCGGTGCCATTGGGCGTCAAGCACCCTCCACGCCACGGTTCTTTTGGGTCCGGCCACCACACCGCTATTGGGGTGCTTCCTCCCTCCCCCTGGAGGGATGACGGGGGCGTCAGCTCCGCAAAGAGCGCCCAAGAAGCATCCAAACGCATTATCCGGCGTAGATAAGACTCCGGGGACATTTTCCCACAAGACCCATTTAGGGGCAAAGTAGTCAGCCATGCGGCAGAAGGTGAGGCAGAGGTTTCCCCGGTCATCTCCGAGACTGCCGCGCTTTCCGGCGACGCTGAACGCCTGGCAGGGGGTTCCTCCGACCAAAAGGTCAATTGCTGGTATATTCCATTCATGGTATTTTGTCATATCGCCGAGGTTAGGAATGTCCGGAAACCGCTCGGCGAGGACGGAGGACGGAAAAGGTTCAATTTCGGAAAAAGCCACGGGTTCCCATCCCAGGGGTTCCCATGCCACGGATGCGGCCTCAATTCCGGAGCAGACGGAGAGGTATTTCATTCTCCCCTCCTTTCCAGTATCGCCGCTTGCTCGTCAGTGATATACTGCCAGCTCTGCGGCGGACGGGTCAGGCCAATGGCAGAGAGGGGCACGGCATTCAAAAACAGTTCGGGCGCTCCTATTCCCCAATCCCAACAGGGCAAATAATTTACAAGTTCCGCAAATCCTACCCTTGCCTGCGCGGCCAAAATGCGAATAGCGTTTTCACCTCTCGATTCTGTAACTAAAGAGGCTCCGTACATTTCACATTTTCCTATAATGGCATGATTTCCGTTTTTTCCGCTTTCATATAAATAAATGGTTGTATTCCCTCTCTTAAATTTCAAGGGTGCTGTTTTTCTTACCTCGTCGTGTTTTTCGTCATTAAGAATATATCTTGAATAAGGTCGCCTGACGGATAAGAGGATGTTAATCATTGCTCCCTCCTTTCTGATCGAGTTCCCAGGGCCATCTAATGACATGATTATCTGCAATCGTGAATACTGGTCTTCCTTCACCTCTCCTCACGTCCATCATTGCTAGATTTTTATTAACGTTTATCACTTCACAAATGCTTCCATCCTCTACTTGCAACTTGTCCCCCGGCCAGACCCTCATGATGGGTGGGAACAGGGAAACAAGCCTATCCATATCTTCAATACATGCCTTCTTGGTTTTCCAAAAATGGGAACTCTGGAAGAAACAATTGTAGCAACCAGCAACCCAGTCGGTTGTTATTCCATGGACATCATATCCTCGAATGGGTTTCAACGGTACACCGCAAATAGGGCATTTAGGCGTTTTCATCGTCCCTCCTTTCAAACACGATTTCCACCTGTCCGGCGCGGGTAAGATCATGCACGCGGTCAATCCCCAGGCAACGCAGGGGGCCGTCGTCAATCTTCATGGCCTTGCACGCCCCGTCCTTATAATATTTACAGCGCGTCAGGACATTATCATCATCGGGCGGGTCTCCCTTGAAATACCAGATTACCCGGTAGTGAGTGGGTACAAACTTCTGCCCCTTCAGGGCTTCCCAAGTGATTGCCCACGCCATCGTCCGGGCACGTTGTTTGGCAGACACCTTCTTCTTGTTTGCCACAATGGCCCCCCTCTGCGTGAGGGGAGTCTTGGCGTTAGGCGAGAGTTCCCGCGGCGTATGGGGCAAGGTAATGGTCAATGTGGTCATCATGCCGCACCTCCTTCCACTTCCTTCACGGAACCCTTTGTGGTTTTCGATTCGCCATACTTCGCCAGCAGCTGCCGCAGCCATTCGCGGCTGGCCTTCGTGGTCGCCTTCGGATCCGCCGCTTTACGGACCGCGTGCACCAGTCTGTCCAGTTCCGTGATGCCGACTTTGCAGCATCCGGCAAACGCTTCCGCCGTCACCTCGTCCGGGAACACGGCATTCAACGCGGAAAACGCCCCGGAAGGATCCGTTACTGTGAAACTGGTGCGTCCGGGCGCCATCTCAAAACCGGGAATCAGGCCGGCGGCCACATCCTGTTCAAACCGGTAATCCACAGCAGCCGCCCATTTCTTTGCCGTCTTCGCCAGGCGGTAAGCCTTCACCTTCTCGGCAGGGGAAAACAACTCCCACTTATCCCTCTCCGTAGTAATCAAAGACGCCTGCTCCACCAGGGCCGCTGCCTCCGGACACACCGCCCGGGCCCGGCAATACCGGCAAGCTTCCTCGCTGCAATAGCGCGGGGCGTCCGGGGCCATAGCCGCCTTGGCGACAGCGAGAGAACGTTGTTCGGCCTGGTCAATCGCTTCGGTATCATAAAATGCCACGGATGCGGGACCGGCTACCCGCGGCTGGATAACAGCGGCGTAAATGCCTTGATGAATGACGTTGTCATTCTGCTCCTTTTGGGCCACCAAAGGGACAAGGGCCTCAAGCTGGCGATTGGCCTCGGCGGAATCCACCTCCACACGGCCAAATTTCCAGTCCGCCACCAGCATGAAGCCGGCATCGGGGCAATTCACTTCAAACAAGGCGTCCCACTGTCCGGAATAGTACGCAGTCCCGAACAGGTTGCGGTAAAACACTCTTTGTTCCGTGGAGATCAGATAAAACACGGCGCCGGGATGATCTCTCTCAATCATCTCTTTCACCCCGTCCAACATACGCAGGGCGCGTTCGCAAAGTTCCACCTGTTCCGCAGTCAAGGGGGCGCCTTCCCAGGGTTCCCCGGTCAGCAACTGTTCCATATAGGCGTGCAGCAAGGTTCCTTCGTTCGCCGCGGCGGAAATTTCATCCGGGCAAGACTGCTCTAAGGTAAAAGAGCCGGGACACAGCGCCAGCCGGCCAAATGCGGAGGCGGAGGGCAGCCCCTGGCGGGGATCATAAGTCGATAACGTATCCATGTATCTGCTTCTCCTTCCTATTGCGCTTGAATTTCAGCCAGCACAGCCTGCATCTCTCCCAGGTTCCCCAGGCAATCTTCCAGCTTTGCGGTAGTGAGCTTCTTCCAGCTATCCACCTTGCCGCCGGACGCCTTCTTAAACACGGCATTCAACTCCTCTTCCGTGCAAGACAGGGCTTCCATCAACCGGATATGAGGAGGGGGAATCTCCGCGTCGCTTTTGCCGGGGATCTTCGCGGCAACTGGGAGACGCGGGGAGTCAGCAACCTTCTCGGCATCCACAACGTCACCTCCGGAAATCTCCCTGGACTTGAACAGGGGCGGCTTAATATCCGGCTGGCTCTTGCCGGCAATATCTTCCGCCTCTCCCTCCACGCTCAACCCGTTCAGGACTTCCGGGCACTCCGTCCGGGCGAAAAACGCCGCAGCCCTGTACCTGTACATCAGTTCCGGCATGGTGGCCCACTTGCTACCGTTCTTTTCCAGCCATTTTTCTTTCTTCGCCATTTCTTCCGTCACCCATACGCCGCGGCACTCTTCGCCGGTTTCCTTCTTCGTGGCCACCAGGCGCATTTCGACCAGCCTTTCACCAGCGCGGCGTTCCTCGAACTTGATGCCGGTAAACTTTCCGCAGGTCTGGATAAGAGCAATGGCGAACTTGCCCGACCAGGAAGGAGTCCCATGGACCACGTAAAGGTTCTGCATCACCATCAGCGGATCCATCCTCAGCCGTAAAGCGGTATTGATAGCGATAAAGCAGGAACCGGGGTTGTTTTGGTAGGCAGCCGGAACCATGCTGGAGGATGCAAGCATTTCGGCGGCCTGCGTCGCCATCTGGAACTGTTCACTGTTAGCAAACGCTCCCAGAACGGACAGTTGCTGTCCTTGCTCTTGTAAAGTCAGGGATTCTGTTGTAGTGGTATTCACGTTATTAGTATTCTATTGGTTATTGCTTCCTCATGCCGTGAGGGCGGGACGGTTTTTCCAAACCGTCAAAAGCTTTCATGGGGGTGGGAGACTCCGGGCAAAACCCGGAATGCGGGCTCTTGCCGGCCTGCAGTTCGGCGTTATCCAACTCCACCGCCAGCCAGAACAGGCTTACAGCGGAAAGACCAAAGGAGCAGGCTCCCAGAAATTTGAAAAAGAGTTTCATTTTCCGTTTGTTAAAAGAAATTGCTCAACCTGCCTCATGTTGTAGCGGTAATCGCTCCGTCTGCCACCGGGTTGGAGCTGGCCGCCGAATCTTTTGATAGCGCCTTCCCTCACCCCCTTTTCCAAATAAGGAGTAATACCGCTCAAGGAATAGTGGAACCGTGCGGCAACATCCCTCGCGCTACCATACTCGTCCACCATGGAACACATTCCCACGCTCGCCGCCTCCGGGGAGGAAGGAACAGGAGAAGAAGCAGCCTCTTTAAGCACCCTGGCTATGGTTTCCAAGGCATCCGCCAGACTCTTCAACGTTTTTTCATTCGTGCTCATGTTCGGTTAATTAAAATGGCCGCCCGGACGGGACTTTACGCCGCCCCGCGCCTGCCAGACCGTATTACTCTTTTCCGTTTCGATTTGTGTTTTGGTTTCAGGCCCCACCTGGGCCGGGCGATTAGTTAAAGCTCGTGCCAGCCGAGCAGCTTCAATTCTTCGATAAGGGCTTCTTCCATTAGGCTGCCGGCTTCTTGGGGTTCTTCGGACGGGGGAGATCGCGGGCCGGGGTTAGTACAAACCCAAGCCTTTGAGCTTCTCGGATAAGAAGGGACTTCATTACTTCTTTGGGACGTATTCCTTGCTCGGCATAGGCCAGCAGACAGTTCTTGATGCCGTCCTCCATTTCGCTGAATTTGATGATTGAGTACATGGCGTGTTACGTTTGATGAATACAATTTGCACCATCGGCTGACATTTTGCAAGATTTATTCTCACCTTTTGCTGACAATTATTTTTCATCAATCGTTGACATATCACCCAAATGATGTATTATCAACGTATGACGCCGACCAAGGAAGACATAAAAAAATGGCTCAAGGACTCCGGAAAATCCCGCGAATGGCTCGCGGAACAATGTGGAGTTGGTAAAAGGGTACTTGATAATTGGTTAAGTGCAGCGCGTCCAGTCCCTTCAAAAGCCCTTCTCATCATTCAGCGTCTCATGACGGATAAAATTTCTCCCATCCCCCCCCAAGTGGAGATTGATTTCACGGATGAGGAATGGGAGGTAATAAGCGCAGCCATGACCGCCACCCAGCAAACGTTCATGGAGTTTATCAACAGCGCCTTTCGTAACGCGCTCAAAGAGTTTGCAGACATAGCCCTTCAAAACGCCGCCAAAGAAAAAGAAGCCGCTCGTAAGAAATTTACCCCAGTAGAAACATTTACAGAACCGGTCTTGGAAGCCCAGGGACGAATCATCGGCAACATTGCCGCCGGCAACCTGGCGGATGGAGACACCATTCCGCAGGACATCCGGCTATACCGTGAACTGTGAAATCCGAAATTTGGTGGATTGTTGGAATCTCTTTTATAGTTTTTATACTTACATTTTTCTTCAGTCCTATTCTCTCATATCTCACAGGAACTTCTCAACCCACATGTGCTGGTGGATTTGGAGATCAATATGGCGTCTTAAACACTCTTTTTACAGGATTAGCCTTTGTTGGTCTTATTGCTACTATTCTTTTACAAAGAAAGGACTTGGAGTTACAGCGCAAGGAATTAAAACGACAGTCGGATGAATTTGAAACTCAAAATAAATTAATTGAAACACAACAATTTAATTCATTCTTTTTTCATCTATTCAATAACATAGTAAATCTTAAAAAAGATATTAATAACATTTTAATAGAGTATGAGTATAATCCAAAAAATAAAGGAAATTCATTAGATTTAATTTTACAAATTATTGGGGACTATGCATTTGAATGTTATAAAGACCATAAATACAATATAATTATTATAGACAATACAATCAAAAAAATTATTCCTAAAATAACACCTCTAATAAAATCTCTGTATATTACAACGGACTTAATTCTAAAAAACAAACATTTATCGGAAGAGCAAATACAAAATTATTTAGATGTGATATTTGGAATATTTACAGAAGAAGAATCAAAGGCTGTAGATTTTTTTTGGCACTATCTTAATTATGATCTAATTGAAAATTTAGAATATAGAAAAAATATTATTCCTTATAGTGAAAAAGGGCTTACAGAAAAAATAATTTCAGATATTAAAAACATGCCGATTCAAATGCCGGTTCAAATGCCGATATGAAAACCAAACAATTGACTATTTTAAAATTTGGCTTTATCTTGATACAATTAATTTTTTTATCTCTTCATTAATAGCTTTGCCTCTTGGCTTTCGGGTCAGGAGTTTTTTTGTTGTTCTTTGTCCAAAAAATGGATAGCGTACGGGCATGTCTATGAACGATGATGACGCTCCTATAGAAAAAAAGAAACCTGGTCGGTTCGTATCCTTCATTATCCTATCTATTGCTTGGGTTCTTGTTTCAGGTTGTTGGCATGCTTACCAACTCATTACCAACACATATACTCTTCCCGGGAACATCCTTTTCATTTTTGAATATTTCCGTCCAGAAAATATGGATTATAGAACCATAAATAAACAAATAATCTTCTTTTTTCTTTCTTTGAATGAAATAGGAGTCGTTATTCTTAATTTGCTTCCAGCCTTCCTTATTCAAAGGGGCATCATAAAATTATTTTGGGGTAAACGCTCCAATTAAAAGACTTAGCTACTTCTGACTCCCAACCCACTTATCCCAATCCGCCCATTTTGAGCAATATCATTAGTAATGATGTTGCTCATATCAACCTCACTTCCCTTCCAATCTTAACGGGAGTCCTTTCATGGCGCGAAGGAGGAACTCGGTCAGGTTGAGGAAAGCGGCGGCGGAATAGGCGGCGGCTTTGAATTTGGCCCCTTTAGGGGAGGAAGCACCGCCCAGTGCTGCACCGAAAGCGGCCATGCGCAGGGCGCCCATGAAAGCCAGCGGAAAATCCTCCCAATCCTTATCCTCCCCGTCAAAAAGCCTGACGAGATCTTTTCCGGCCCGTTCCAGATTATCCCAGGAAGCGAACGGAACAAGGGAAGTGGTGGCCGTGTAATAGCGGTAGCCGCACAGGGAAGACATGCCGCGGATGGCTCCGCCTGCCAGCGCGCCCAGGAAGGGGATGCCCTGCAGGGGACCCTGAACGGCGTCAATAAAAATGTGCCACCATTCCCGGCGTTTACGGCGTCTTTCATCATCCGTGAAAAAATTAAGCATGGCGCTCATGGCCGCCAGCAAAAGGCCGTGGGCGTAAAACATGCTGACGGACTTCGCCTTATTCTTCAGGCCGCCCTGCTTCCAGAGGGCAACGGTCTCCGCAAAAGTATTAATACTCTCACCCCCCAGGAAAAGCATGCCGACATTCCAGACGGATCGCGTCTGCGCCGCCAAGGAACGCTGCTGGGGCGTCATGGGCTGGGCCTTGCGGGAAAGGGAAAGCTCCACCTCCATCATGGCGCGCCTGTCCGCCTCCTCCCTGCTTAACCCGGGATGCCTCTTCATCTCCTTCCGGTAAACGGCGTCATAAAGAACGGCGGAACTCACGGCATTCAGGCCCACATCCGTCTGAGTCAGCAGATTCATCCCTTTCACATTCAGCTTCTTCCATGCTCCGGAAGCGGACCTCCCCGCCTCATCCGCGCTCATGGCCTCCCGGATGACAGCCGTCCCGGTCGCATCTCTGGCGTCCAGGGCGGCCCGCTCCATCAATGCGCGCGGGGAAAGAACCAGCCTGCCTGCCGCCATGCGGGCCATACTGGCGGCCCACTCATGGGGATCAATCTCATCCGAGCTGAAAGCCGCGTTAATCAGGGCGGTGGACTGCTTCATCCACGTCCCCACGCGCCCCGGCAACAGGGTAATGGCCGCTGCGGAACTGATGCGGTTCAAACTCTTCTGCATCTCCAAAAAACCGCGGACGTTGCCTGCCATCCCTTTATCGAAGGAATCGCACCAGACCAGAAGCTTATGGAGCGCGTCCCGTCCAATAACCTTCTCCAGAACGCGCGCGCCCTGCGCCCCGTACTCTCCCCGGTAATTGATAAGGGCGCGCATATCCCGGCTGATCTCCGAGCCATGCAGGTAAACATCCTGTTCATTCATGGCGGCGTAATAAGCCGTCAGCACGTCAATAGTCAAATCAAGGTTGGCCTGGTGTTTCTTCCGGGCGTGGATAAGCCCGAACTTCCCTCCCGTGGCGGCATCCCCGTAAGAAGCCGCATCCATGATAGACTTGTCAATGGCTTCAATACCTACATCGAAAAACGCCCGGAAATAATTCTCTATCAGAGGGAAGGGAGTTCCATAACGCTTCTCGGTCATCTCCTTCACGGCCATCCCCCGTTCGTTCAGCTTTTCCCGGAGAGCGCGGGAAAACTCCATCACGTCTTTCCCTGCAAACGCCTCCAGGGCTTCCAGTACGTCCTGCGTAAACCCTTTCAGGCGCAGCATCTCCTGATAATCCTCCTGCTGGGAAAGCAGGAGGATATAAGCCGCCTCCATCCGGCTGATATTGTTGAGACGGTAGGACTGGGGTTGATAAGGCCTCTTTTCTTTGCCCCACTTGCTGCCCTTCCTGGCCTTTGCGGCGTGCTCGGCAACATATCTCTTCTGGCTTCCGTAACGTTCACGCTCTTTCTCCGTAAACACGGCAGCATCCTTCTCGCTCCACACTCCATCCCGCGCATCCGGCCAGACGCGCCTGATTTCTTCTTTCAGCCCCTCGTCCATATCTTCCATAAAAAAAGCAACATGGGCAAGGGTCTTAGCCGCGCCATGCTTACGGACTTTGCGGCGGATCAGACCCAGGACGCCCGCGCGGTACTCCTCTCTGGCCTTCCCCTGCCAATCCGGTTCCTGCTCCGTAATGGTCAGGCCGGTATCCGCGCCCCTGCGCTGCTCGTAAATCCAATCCGCTATCTCGTATTCGTCCGTCGTGCGGATGACGCGCCCGGCAGCCTTCTTCACGAAATCAAGCGCATCTTTCTCCGCGGCCTGCTTCTGCACGGCAAACCGGGCCGCCCGGCGTTCAAAATCTTTGGCAATCCCCCTGAAAGCGGGCACGGACTGCAACGCCTGCATGTACTGGCTGAAATTCATCAAATACCCAACCAGGGACATGGGGCCGGACGGCAACGTCTTCAGGCGCGCCTTTTTCCTGCTGGACGCCATGGCCTGGTCATCCGTATTCCCGGCGGCCGCCAGCACGGGGCGGAGCATATTCTCAACCTCGTTCCTCTTGCTCTCAGCGGCGTTCTCCCAGGCCTCTCTTCTGGTGGCGATAAACTCGCCCAGGGCGCGGGAGGCATTCTCCGCCGTCTCCACATTCATCTTCTCATAACAGGCATAAGCTTCAAAAGTCGCTTTAGTCACCGTCAGGGTGAGAGCGCCGCCCTCCGCATCCGTTGTCTCCACGGTCACAAAATCCTGTGGCTTAACGTCTTCCCAAAGAGTGCGCCCTTCCTGGCCGTCTGCGGAATCTCCATCCAGAACTTCCGGGAAACTCCTGCGGAAAAAGGCGTCATATTGGGCGGGGGTCATCTCCAGCAATCGCAGACGCTCTTCCAGCCTCCGGTAACTCTCCGCGTCCATCTTCCCGCGCATCGGCTTCCCCTGCGGACTCGTCCGCGGAGCCACGGAAGCCGCCACGCGGCGGATGCGCCCCAGCGTCCGGTCCTTCCGGAAGCGGTCAATCTGCTCCACCACGCGCTCCATAAACTTCCCCACAAGCCGGAACACCTTCTGCTCCCCGTACTCCTCCAGAAACTCGGCCCCGTGCTCCTCAAACAACCGGCGCCACACCTCCTGTTCCACCCCCTTGCGAGCCGCTAGGGCGGCCCTGTTATCCGCGTCCGGAGCAGAATCCAGCTCGTAATCGGCCTGCCGTTCGGCAATCTCCCTCCGGGCCTCCTCCACCACATCCTCCAGCTCCGGCCTCTTCTCCGCCCAATTGACAAAACTCCTGCCAATGCTCCCCTCCATAATCTCCGGCCACCTCTTCATCGGAATCGCTTCCAACGCGCTGGCCACCGCATCGCCCGGCGCCATCTTCCCGCTATTCCCGTAAAGCAGGGAAAACACATTCAGCCAGATCTTGTAAGGTTCCAGCCCGAACCCGTAAGAATCAGGCAAATACCGCTCCACCGTGGAAATCAGCTCCTGCGCCTCCGCCAGCAGCTCAAGGCCGCGCTCCCGGTCCCCGGTCTCAAACAGGCGCAGCTTACTCACGGACCGCTGCGTGGCGGCCCGCATCCTGAACACCATCTCATCGTAAAGCCAATCCCCGTTCGGAGCCAGAACCTTGCCGGCCATCCGTCCAAACCTCCCGGCCCCGAACGTAATGCCGCCAAGCTCTGTAATATCCCCCGTCAGCGGAATCGAAAACTGCGGAGCGTCCAGCAGCCGGAACCCGTTCAGCCCGCTCATCAAGACCCCCTCGCTATTCTTCTCAAACGTCCCGGCAAGCCGCGCCTCCTGCTCCCCGTGGGAAAAAACATACACAAACGCCGGCTGCAACGTCCCAGCCTCCAGCTCCCGCTTCATCCGCTCCAGGCGGGGTAGGGCCGCCTTCGCCCAGTCGTCGCCCCGGCCCGCCAGCTGGCTCATGCTCCCGCCCAGATAAGCAAGCGCCTGTTCCCGGCTCATGCTCCCGGCCCCCTGGGCAAACCCCTCATACCCCTGAATCACATGCTGCACCTCGTGTAAAATCGTATCCAGCACCATGCCGGGAGCCGCGTTCTTCCCGCCCCGTGCCACATTCACGGCAATATAATGCTCCTGCGGATCGGTAAACCCTCCCGTGCTGCTCCCGCTGTCCCGGTAAAAATCCACCCGCAGCCTCCGCAGCTCCGGGTAGGCCCGGAACAACTCCGGAAAATCCAGGGCCGCGGCCAGGGAAACATTCACATGCCCCCCCTCGCTCACGCTGACGTGCTCCTTCCTCAACCGCACCCCGCGGGAATCAATAATCGCCTTCCGCTTCCCGTCCGCCGGATCCGTGTAGGAAAGGCCGTTATTGTGGTACTCCTGGAAAGATTCTGCCTTCTCCCCAATAATGGAAAACGTCACCCCCGGTTCCGTGATGACAGCGTTATCCGCCTCAAAATGGCCGTCCCGGAACAGGCCCTGTTCCTGTGCTGAGGCTATAGAAAAAGAAACAATCGCCTCACCTGGAAACTCCAGCGTATCATTAAACGGCACAGCCTCCCGTTCCCGTGCCGTCATATCCCGGCGCTTCTCCACATTCCTTGCCTCTATTTCCCCGGCCAGACGCTGGTAAAGGTCAAACGGCTCCAAATCCTTCAATTGCCGCACAACAGCTTCTTTCCCCCTGTAGAGCTTTTCCAGCTCCTGCCAGATCCTCTTTTCCTCCCCGGGAAACCTCATCTTGCGGGAAACCGTTGCCTTCACCATCTCAATCTGCCGGTCTATCTGCTCTATGGTGACAGCATCCACATTCACCCCGCCGTGAAGCAACATCCCGGCGTAACAAAGCGGCAATTCACAACCTTCGGCATCTTTCCCCATCGTTAATTTGCCGTACTCCGCATCCTGTGCGACAAGCTTATTATACTCCTTCAAAAGCAACTCAATAGCCTGCCTTGCCATCACATCCACATCCATCACCTCACGCACGGCAAACCGCTCGGACATCTTCTTAATAGCCTTCGGATTCCTTATCAACCTGCGTATCCGGCCTAAAGCGTCCAAAGCCGCATCACGGGCTAAAAGCCAACTCCTGCGCCGCGTCTTCGCAATAATATCCCCTGTGATCCTGTTGCGTTGATAGCTAAGAACCCTCTCCGCAAAGCCAGAATCCCCCCCCTCGGCAAAACCCTCATATTCCTGAATCGCATGCTGAATCTCATGAAGCAACGTGGAACGCTGATTCCAAAGCGGCCCCAGGCTGGACAAATTGACGGCAATGGAGTCATCCTGTGAATCATACCATCCTGCCTCCTGCCGGTTGCGATCCTTAAACACATAAACAGGCATCTTCTTCAAGCGAGGATAGGCATCATACAACTCGGAATAATCCAAATAATCTGACAAAACGCCTTCCTTCCTTGGATTCTTCAAATAGCGTATATCCTCCGCCAAAAGATCCAGTCTGGAAAGATAAGGCATTCCAGGCGCAGTCTTCAGCTGTGCCTGGCTCGCGTCAATCTCCGCCCGCAACTTACCGTCATCCCTTCCGGCGAAAGCCTTTTCGGCATACTTCTCCCAGGTGGCAGCATTCGGGCCTATCACGGAAAACGTAATATCCGGGTTCTCGCTGTCAAACGTCCCCCGGTTATCCGTGGCAGACTTGATCTGATTCGGCTCAAAGGCGATGTACTCCGTCCATTTACCCAGTACAGCAATGAGTCCATCATGTCCTCTTTCTTGAGCACTATCGGCTATCTGGGCCGCTCCTGTCGCATACGGCCGGAATATTCCAAACCTGTCATCTTCATGAAAATTCCCATCCCAAATATTTAAATAATCGCCTATCTCTTCAGCAGACTTGTAATCATTAAAAATAAAAGGATTCCTGATATTCAGAAACAGAGCCAGCTTCTTGTTCCCGTACGGAGTATTCTCCATATTGGTAAAATAAAATCCTCTGCCCCATAAACCATAATCAGTAGCAGATCCAATCTTGGCCTTGTCAAACACCGTGAAATCACCGTATGTCCCATGATACACCACCAGCGGCTCCCCATTCTCGTCCACTACCTTGGAAGCGTTCTCCGGGTCATGCTCCCAATCGCCAAACCAACTCTTAAACGCCTCCGTGCGCACGGACAACCACTGGTCTTCCGTCAGATTCGTATCCTTCCCATTCGGAGCCTTCATGAACGTCCCGTCAGACTCCGCCTTCTTCCTGACAGCCGCCTTTTCCTTCTCGACAAAAGAACGGTAAGAAGATAAATTACGGGTAGAAACCCCGTCCTTGAAGGGTGTAGAGAAACGGCCTTCCCGGCTAGTGGCTCCCCTAGTGGCGGGGTTTTCTATTGTAAGCTCAAGAGTATAAAGAATATTTTCCCTCTCTTCTTTAAGAGCAATCGCCGAAACATTAACATCAAACGCTCCTATCCCTTCAATATCTACTGTATTGAAAAAATGATAGGCTCCGGATCGTGAAGGGTTATTCTTGTACGACTCTTCAAACAAAGCATCCTCCGCATTCTCAAACAACTCATGAATGCGGGTGGCCGCCGTATAATGAACCCTCCGGGCCTCCTCCGCGGAAAACCCAAGCGCCTTCAAATTCGCCACGGACATTTGTGAAGCCCCGGCCTTGCCCACCGTCTTGCCGGAAACGCGCGCCTCAATCACGGCCTGGATCCCCGTATTCTTATTGACGAACACCTTGCCCTGCAACGGCTTCAACCTCGCCCGCATCCCGGCGGCGGAACTCACCACATCCCCGGAAGAAATGGACACCAGGGAAAAATTCGCTGCGGGAGCCTCATCTTCCGCAGGGGCGGCCCCCCTCGTCAGCGCCGCGTCCAGCATCCGGCTAACATCCTGGGAAAGCTGCAACATCCCCGTATCGGCGGACCCCGCCTCCTGTTCCGGCGCCTCCAAAGGAAGCACGCCATTCTCCCGGTCCACCTCCTCCCGCGTCTTCACCCCCAGCTCCACCATCACGGCGTCATTGGCTTCCTTAATCAAATCCTCATGCAGGCCGAAATTCTGCCATCGGGCCCTCTGCGCCTTCAAATCCTTCACCACCGCCTCCAGCGCGGCGGCATCCCTCACATCCACGCCATACTTCCTGGCCGTCTCCGGGCGTCTGCTCGCCCCGCTAATGGAAGAAATCTCCCTCGTCAGCTCGCTCACGCGGGCGGCGGCGTACTGGGCCAGCCTTGAAAAATACTCCTCCGCGTGGGAATTGCCGAACAAATCCGTCTCAAACGTCATCCCGGCCGCCTCCGCCAGCCCGCGGATGCGGTCCATATTCGCGGCCACCTGCATCACGGCCAAAGCGGCCTGCCAGCTCTTCCCCTCCATCAGGGCACGCAGCCCGGCCCGCTGCACCTCGTTCTGATTGCGGAACGCCATCGCCACGCGCCAGGCATCATCCGGAGAAACAAGCTCATTCCCCAGCGCGTCCAGCAAATCGGAACAGCCGTACAGGCCCAGTTCCACCCCGCGGCGGGACTGCCCCTTGCGGAAAATCCCCCTCTCCACCGCCTCCTCCTTCGTCAAACGCTTCCGGCTCACATAACGGGCAATCTCAAACAGGGAAGCCTGCCCGTCCCGGATATTATTCTCCACATCATGCGTCTGCGCCCAATCCAAATCAAACCCGGCCGCCTCATCATACACCGTGCAATTAATATCCTCATCCGTGCAGGCGTTAAAACGGTGCCGGCCGCTGATCACCTGCAGGGCGCCATCCTTCCGCCTCCACACGGAAATCGGCGCGGCATTGCGCTGCCATGCCCCCACAATCGGATTCACCACCCCGGTCTGTTCATCCGCCCCCTGCTTAAACTGGGGCACATCCGGGCAAAGCGTCAGCCGGGACTTCTCAATAAACCCCTGGCGCACCCCCTCCTGAACCTCAATAAACGCCCCGTTAAACACCCCTGACCCATCCGGCTCGCCCAGCGCCTCCACGCGGGCCTGCTCCCGCTCGCGCCGCGCCTCCTGTGCCTCCGGGGAATTCTCCGGCGCCCGCGCCTCATCCTCGGCCGCCTGCGCGTCGGCCTCATCCTGCGCCTTGCTCTCCGCAAGCTCATCCTCCAGCGTCCGGGCCTCCGTCGCCACGCCCGCGCCAAACATCGCGTCCAGCCCCGCCTGCGCTCTGACCCTCTCCATGGACAACTCCATCAAATCCCCCTGCTGGTCCCGGTACAGGGCATTCCCCGCATCCAGCATCACCGCCAGGGCCTGCCGCACCGGCAGGGAAAACACGCCCTGTTCCTCCGCCTGGCGCACCATCTCGCCCAGCTCCACGCGCGCTTTAAAATACCCAAGGAACCTCACCAGGTGATTCAGCAGCCTCCGCAGCCAGGAGGGCAGGGACGTACTCCGCACCGCATCCGCCAGCCAGCGGGAACGCCCGATTTTGGAAAACGCCTCAATCGCGTCATGAGCCGTCACCGGCTTCCCGGCGTCCAGGTGAATAAACTGCATCTCCTCCCCCCGCGCCTCCGGAAACAACTCATTCATCACCCTCTGCGCCTCCTGGAGCATCGCGCCGAACTCGTCCCAGGACAAACCCTGCTCCGCCTGCCAGGAAATGACCGCCTGTTCCATCGTCTCCTCCATCAAATCCTCCACCGTCGCGCTCCCGCGGGCATACCTCAACACCCGGCGGAACGTATCCCCCCGGCGCACCTTCGTCACATAAGCGTTGGAAAACGGTGCATCCATGGCAGGAGCCTTAAACTCCGGGTTCCGGGCCTGTTCCGTCCTGATGCGTTCCTGGGCTTCCTCCCATGTCTTCACAAGGATCCCCAGCGGAATATGCTCGCTCAGGGAAGCATCCATGCGGGCGGCGGCCTCCTCATAACTCACCCCCTCCGCCTCCAGGGCGCGGATAGCGGCCATTGCCATATCCGCGCGGGCCTTCATCTGCCCCAGCGTCTCCGGGGCAATCACCACCCGTTCGGCCCCTGTCTGTTCATCCCTCACCGTGCGCGTAATCACCTCCGCCGCGTCAAAACGCCCCTGGGCAAGAGCCTGGCCCACGGTCACATCCCCGGCCAACAAATGCTGCGCCCCGACAATGGCATGTTCCATATCGGCATCCACAAACGCCTGCAAATAAGCCGTCATCTGCTCGCCGTCCATCAGCGTGTAGGAAGGGGCGCCCTCTTCCTGCCCCTCTCCGGAAACGGAAGCATCCTCCCGCGGCGCTTCCGTGCCGCGCGCCGGAGCATACACCCGGAACATCCCCTCCTGTTCCGCCGGCTCCACCCTGGGCACCATGCCGGCATCTTCGGCGGCCCGCCACGCGTCCAGCTCCCGCAAAGACTCAATTCGTTCCCCGGAAAGGCGTTCTCCGGCAGCCGCGCTCGCCCGCTCCATGGAAGCCTGCGGATCCTCCATCCAGGAATCATGCAAATTGGAAAGAGCCTTATTCAAAAAACCTTCGGCGGTCTTTTCCTCCCTGGCTTCCAGATACCCCTGGACCGTGCCTCCCAGTGCTTCATAATTCTTCAGGGAAAGCCTGAACTCCCTGGCAGCCCGGCTCAACTGGGAATAATTCAATCCGGACAGGCCAAAACTGAATGCCAGGAGGGCAAGACCCTGTTCTCCGGAAGTTATCTGGGAAAGCTCACTGGTGTACTGTTCCCATGTCTGCTTGCCGCGCTCGTCGTCCAGCATGGGATTGATGGCCGACCTCATTAAATAGCCGGCCGTTGGCTCCAAAATGCCTTCTTCCACCGTCCCGGCTACACCTTGCAGCGCATACTGGGCCGCCGGACTGCCGGAAACAAGAGCCCTCACTCCGGCCCCCTTCTCGGTTCGGAGCAACTTCCGGACTCCCTTATAAAGAGGCGTCGCCTTGAACAACGCGTGAAACCCGATCATCTCCTCCGCCGTGTCCGCCGCCCCGAACCAGAAAGCGCGTTTCTCAATCTCGTCCACGTCAAGACCCAGCATGAACCCTTCTTCGCGCCGCCTTTGTATGGACGTATTCAGTCCAATGAGCGGCCCTGCGTAGGGGAGAAACCAGGGAGCCGTGTCCCCCGTCATGCTGCCCAGGTGGTAGCCGACCTTGCTCAATGAAGATGCCTCGTCGCTGGAAAAATAGTCGTCCTCCCCCCCCTCAAGCGCGGTAGTCAGGGCTGAAAAAAACCTGTTGCGCTTTTGCTGCAATTCGCGTCGCTCCTGCTCCTGGGCTCCTGCCATCTCAAAAGCTTCCTCGTCGGATAGCCCCATCTGCCGGGCCTTGGCAACAGCTATCTGGAAAGCTGCCGCTTTCATGCGGGCATCCTCATGGGAACGCATGTTCTGCAAGGCACGTTCCAGGGAACGTTTCGTCTTCACTCCCGCCACCTTGCCGGTCATGGTCACACCGGAAACCATCTTGGCGTTCAAAATCGCTTGGCCTGCCACAGCTGCTGCCAGCGGATTGGAATTCTCCATCACCTCCCGATATGCCTCGTCCGCCCTCTTTTCCGCGCCTCCCATGCCCAGCCGGTCATTGGCCGTGCTCCTGGACCTGTTTCTTAACAAATTGCAAAGCATCATCAGGGAATCATCATCATTCCCAATGACGCCAAACAAATCATCGGCAATGTCATCATTGTACAGCCTGGAATCCTGCTCAAACGATTCAATGAGGCGTACTCCGCGTCGGGCCTTCTCCATGCTCGCCACACTCACCCCGGCATGAAACAACGCCATCCGCTCATCGGCGGAAAGAGAATCCATCTCTCCGCTTACATAGCGGCTCACCACTCCATTGAGATCGCTGATCCTGCGTTCTCGCTCCACGCGCTGACGGTCTTCCCTTTCCACGATATCCTTGCCTCGTTCCCTGAAATCCTGCCATATCTGTTCAGGGGAAATGATGCCTTTGCCCCACAAATCATGAGTATTCTTGTAAATCTGAAATCCCGCATCACTATCTCCATCTCCCAGGACTTCCGCCAGACGCATGCCCAGCATATAGGAACGCTCTTCATCATTAGATGATTCAAGACGCCAAACAGAATCTCTTCCCCAATGTTCCGCCATACGATTGATTGCTTCCCGATCGTTTTTATCCGCACGCAGCAAAGTTATGATCATATTTTGCCGCTTCCGTTCCTGATCACGTTTTAGGCTTTCCTTTTCCCTAATCATTGCATTCCATTGGTGCCGCACAGAATCCATATCCGTCAAACTGGGACGGAAAGTTCCGTAAACACCTTCATTGGCCGATTTGGTATCCATGAAATTCCCGGTTTCAAGTCCGGCGCTCTCTTCCAGCCCATTCAATCCGCCTTCGTCAAGCATCTGGACATCCTGCTTCCATTCGTCAACCAACTTCGGAGAATCCGCCTTCGCCTGTTCCTGAGCCGGGGTAATCTCCGGCAGGTGAAATCCGGTGGCAGCCTCGCCCTCCGGCAGAGGTTGAGAGGAAAAAGAGAGATCCAGAGGCATGTTCGCAGCATTGGCCCCGTCAAAGGAAAAATCGTCGTTCATGGTGAAAAATATTTATAATGTGTTCAATATTAAAATGATTTATAATACTTGCTTACGCCGCTGACCCAATGCTTATTCAATCCGCGCGGGTCATTCCCGGCTCCTGCCGGGGCGTACTTCCCGCCAATCGCGGCAATCGTCGTCAGCCCCTGGTCCAGATAATGTTTCCTCAACAGGCGGGCAGCATAATCAATGCTCTCTTCCACAGAGGAAAAAGCGCGTGGGCCTCCTCCATTCGGGCTGATGCCCATGGCGTTATTCTTCCGCAGGAAAGCGGCGCTCGTCCCCCTGCCGGTCTCGTGCATGGCAATAGCCATCAACAACTTCGGATCCACACCGTACTTCCTTCCCGCATCATAAAAAGCCTGGCTGTACTGCCCCAGTCCCCCCAGCTTGGCGGAAGGCACCTTGGACTCTCCGGCATCCTGCTTCCAATCCTGGCTCCCCGGATATTCTCGCTTGAAAAACGCCCTCATTTCCGGACTGGCAGGCGAAATCGTCACATTCGTATCCATCTTGGAAGAAAACGTCATCCGCAGCTTGCTGGCGCCGGACAGGGTAAGCTGGGGGGAACTCCCCCTGGTGTAGCCCACCACGGGCAGGGGCTTCCCGCGGCGGGAAGAAGAGGAAGATGGAACCAGGGCAGCCAGGCCGGAAACGTCGTCGCCAAACCGGCTCCTCATGCTCTCCGGCAGAAGAATACCGGCAGGAGCGTTCGTATTCACGGTATCCACGGAAATCATCGCAGGGAAAGTAACCGGCTTTCGTAGAATTTCCTTCCGGAGTATGCCACTTCTCTCTCTCTCACTTAATAATTTGGGGCCAGCCCCGAACCTCCGAATATCATCCTCGTTCCATTTATTCAGAGTTTTTTGCCTTTCTTCATCCAACGTATTCCCATATTTAACCGTCATTAAATCAGTCCGACCTGTCACATTTCTCAAGATCGCTTCAAGCATATCCTCTTGGATAGCAGAGGAAGGATCCTTATCATTATGGCTGTTCTTATATCCTTCGAACCACGCTTCAAACCTCTCGCGCACAACCTTTTCGGTATTGGCAGCAAGATTTTTCTCAAGAGAAGCCAGACGCTCCTTCTTGTCTTTTTTCATCCATTCATCCTTGCTTTCGGCATTTTGACCGGAAGCTATAGCACTTTGCTTGTATAAAGCATAAGCCGCTTCGGATTCCTTGTGCATCATTCCCACTGAATTATTATAATCACTCTGCCTGTACAGCTTCATGCCGCTCATGTTCTGGAAACGATCACTCACTTTAAGCATCGGAACATCTGATTTTCTCCCCGCCCACTTATCCATGCGGTTCAAAACGTCTTTCTGGAACTCGGCTGACTTCCCGTAACGCTTGCACAGAAGGATCACATTTTCCTTCTTGCCCGCCAAATCGGACCCTTCTTCTCCAGCCCTCACCATATCCGCAACCCGGTAAATGAAAGAATCAATCTGCGGAGCGCAGGCGCTGTAATCCCCGTCGCGCTCATAAACCGCATGAAACCCCAATTCTTCCTGATAGACGGGACCGGACAGCAAAGCATTCGTCACGGCCTGCCTGTCATTCTTTGACTTAGGACGGAAAGCCGTCTGCTCGACTATCTCCGTAAGCCTGCTGTCATCCCGGCGTCTTAGGGACCGCATCATCTCATCCTGCTCGGCAGCTGAAAAATACCCGTCCAACTCCCCGCGGTTAATCTTCTCGGCGGCAAGATCCGGGTTGGTTGCGGCCAAGTTCTTGAAATTCAGGAGGGCAGACGTCTTATCCACCTTCAACCTCATTTCATCCCCCCGCACGCGCGTAATTTGCCCCGCTTCAACGGCCCGCTCAATCACACGGTGAGCGCCGCTCCAATCTTTCTGTTCCACGGCCAAATCGTAATTATCCTGAAACGCCTGCTTCCTGTTTTTGGCCTCCGCATCCAATGTCATCAGATCCACCCTGGAAGCCAGGGCGTCATTAGCCTGCATCAAATCCCCCTTCTCCCGCATGGCATTCTTCGCCAGCCAGAACGGACGGTGAATCTTGTTATTCTTCTCCTGCCACTTGATAATAAACGCATTCACTTCGTCCTCCCTCCGGTTCCCCTCGGAATCGTAAAAGCCGCCCTCGGCTCCCCAGGGAAGCCGGATCTTGCTCTCAAACTCATCCCGCATCTGCAGATCATTAAGTCTCCGCTGATGTTCCGCCTGCTGGCTTTCCCCGAAATCCTTCAGCTCCGCGTACTGCTCGCCAGCTCCCAACCCCGCCTGAACCGCCGCATCCAGCATTCCTCCCATCGGCTGAACGTGGGGAGTAAAACCGGGCCCCTGCATCTGCTGCTGGGGAGACTGGGGAACCGCCCCCTGGTACAATGGCAACTCTCTGGACATAACTCTAACAATCTTTGGTTAAACCTGTTCCGAAATCCTCATGACGGCAGAAATCCGCCACCGCCCGTTCCCTGGTCCCGTACCCCTCTCCACGTCCGGCCATGCCGCGCCCCCAGCGCACCCGCTCACACCATCCCAGGCTCAACAGCACCCTGCGCAGCGCCGGAAGATGACTGCACTGAAACACCACGTACAGGCAGCCCGCATCATCCGCGCATGGAACCCCGGCCAGGAAACAATCGGGGGCCGCGTGAACCACGCCGCCATGCTCCAGGCAAAACCTCACCGTGGCAGAAAAACTCCCTGCTTCCCTTCCTTCCAGAAAATCAAAAGCCTGTGTCACCTTATTCTCCATAAACCACTACCCCCTCTTATTCACTGCGGTTACCTTGAAACTCCATGTCCGGCGAAACGCCGGGTAATGGGGCCTGAACCGGAACGTCGTATTCACATTGCTGACGGCGCACGAAAGCGCCCCATCCCCGTTGACCAGGGCATTACTGGCCGCATAAACGCTTCCGTCCGCCAGCCTGACGCCCGCCTGTGCCGGAGCCTCGCATGTCACCGTGTTCCGGTTATGCCCATTCTTGTGGACGGCCCCCGCAACATGCACGGTCCCGGAAGACATCCCCTTCAACGTAAAATCCGCATGGGAACTCACCTTCTTCTGCCACTTGTCCAACTGCGCCCACAGCCGTGTTCCCGGCAGCCAGGGAAGGGCCCATTCACCAATGCCGGCGGATCCGGAGGAAGCCGTCACTGCAAACTGGGCATCATACCTGTCGGGAATCACGGCCTCTACCGTCACGACATCCCCGGCCCTCACGTCCTGGAACAAAGGCCCTTCATCACCAAAGCTGAACAACCCCATGCCGAACTCCGCCCTGTTCCATGTCCCGTATGCGGAATTAACCAGATACGACCTCCCCCCCGCCGTCAGCTTCATGAACCGGTTCTGGGAAGAAAAACTCTCCACGGCATTCAGGGCATGCAGCCAATATGCTTCATCCGCCGTCTTCGGAAAAGAAGACATATCCACCGCAAGGGAAGCCACACGGTCGTCATTGGACGGCCAAATCTGGCTGCCGCCGTACATCACGCGCTTGACCGGCGTTTCCCCGATCCTGATACCGTAAACATAAAGCCTCTTGCGGCTGCCAAGCGTCACCCTCATTACTCAAACAATGTAATACTTGATCTTCGGGTTATGTTCCGTCATGCCGTTGTACTCCTCCTCCGTCACCACCACATCCCCTACCCACTCATCCGTCTTGTGAATCACGGCTTCGGACAGGTCGTCCAATTCGGTCTTCCCTGCAAACGTGGAATCCGCGTAAACCTTCGTTACGTACTGCCGCAACACGCTATTAACCTCCTCCTTCGTGAACAGAAACTCCTTTTTATAATAACACTCATCCAAATGCTCCAGGACCATGGCTGCGCCGGGAACCGCATTCCCGCGTCCGTCCGTCATGGAAGAAGCCAGAAAAACCCCGGCCAGCAAATCCGCCGCGGCGCTCTGCAGCTCCAGACCTCCGGTCTGGCTCTGCGTAA
>PPYF01219402.1_pt1 | contig 31476 bp, 19 predicted proteins | sample 1559871 | NCBI WGS metagenome assembly PPYF01 (sample SAMN08240021, study PRJNA423297) | Human gut metagenome, whole genome shotgun sequencing project.
TCTACAGACTGACTATGAAGTCCGGTTCCGATAATTTCCGCCAGTCCGCCATTCAGGACGTGATGAAACAGTTCAAGGCAAACGGCATTCCCGTGCTCATCTATGAACCCACGTTGAACAAGCCCGACTTCCAAGGCAGCGAAGTCACCCATAACCTTGCCGGTTTCAAAACCCGTGCATCCGTGATCGTCGCCAACCGCTGGAACAGTGACCTCGCTGACGTGGATACCAAGGTCTACACCCGAGATCTGTTCCGCAGGGACTGACTTCCCACTAATACATATGGGGGTTGGTTGGATAGGCTCATCCAACCAACCCCCATATTGTCATCGCTTGCCCTGCACCTTGCGTGCCATCACCTTCATCAGCTCGCGTTGCTTCGAGCCAGTCGGAGCAAACACGTCCACATACTTGCGAATGGGGCTGTCCGCGGCGATTGCACGTTCGTGATGCTCTGACGGAACAGGACGCTCCACACCGCTCATCGCGGCAACCATCTGTGCCACGAACGGCGTCTCCTGCGCGTAACTCCAGTACATCGGAGCGAAATCGCACCATGGATTCTTCCATGGCTTGTCGAAGCCTGCGTAATGCACGATCTTCGGTGCCTTACGCGACGTCATATATGCCTGGTACACGTCGGCGGGCGCGAAATCGAACACGCCATTGACTCGACCTGCGCAATTGTGCATCACATTCCACGAATAATCCAAATACGAAATCAAGCCTTCGCATTCCACGTTGAGAATGTCCTGATCATTGTAGAGGTACCCCGGCTTGGACGCGATTTCCAGCCACTCATGCACCGTATGGATTTCGCGCATGCGGTCGAGGTTCATCACCAGTACGCCGGCTTGGAAGTAGCCATATGCATCACGCATGTGCAGTTGCTTGTTCACGTATTCCGCACGCTCGCCGTTTTTCATATTGAGATTGCCGATGAAATCGATATCCGGTACGGCGGCGATCGCGTTGTCTCCGAGTTCAGTATCGTACAGTTCAGCGATATCGCCATTGACCACCAGATCGCAATCCAAGTACAGTAGCTTCGAATAGAACGGTAGCGCCTCCTGAATGATGAAACGGTAATACGTTTCGACGCTGATATGCGCGTTACTGGTGGTGAGACTGAAACCGGCCAGATAGCGGCTCACGTCGAAGAAGCGGATTGCGGCGTTCGGGAACTGTGCGAAAAACCGTTCCATATACCGCTTGTTTTCGTTGGTAATATCCCGTTCCAGCACAATCACGTCATACGATCGATTCGTGGAAGCATTCTTCAGCATCGAATAGATGGTAGTGGCAAGCATCGGCACATAGTTGTTGTCCGCGGCGAACACCACCGGCACAATACGTCCGTATTCCGTACCGAGCGGTTCAAGCGTAGTCATTGGATCCGGGCGCAGGAAGTGCACGCATTGCATCCGCTTAATCTTCCAATGTGCGCCAGTACGCTGCTTATGCGCGATGAAAATGTTGAGCAGCCGTTCCGAAAGATGTCCCACAGTACGCGTGGTTTGCACATCCATCTTGCTGAAATCGGTGGCATCGGCGAATTCGTCGAGCAGCGGGAACAGCCATTCGTTGTATTCGAAGAAGATTTCTTTCCTCATGATGAACATGTTGCAGAACGCGGCGGTACGACCGTTAAGCACGGCGTCGGCGTCCACCTTGTAATCGGGATGGCGCGTACACAGGATGTCGTACATGTGGCGCAGATCCTTCAATCGAAGATGCTCGTCGGCGGCCCAATGCTGCTTGAGATTCGAGAATCCGCCGATACGGCGGACGTCGTTCAACGGCGTGGTGATGACATCCCATCCATCCACCGCACGTGCGATCGCCTCATCGTTGATGCCGTATTCGGCGAGCGCGTGGTCGTCGATGTACGAATCGATGATCTCGCCGTAGTCGTTTTCCTTATGCGGAGTGTCAGTGAAGTCGAAGTATCGGCGGTAATGACAGAAACCGTAATAGTCAGCGTCTTCGTTCTTCCAAGCCCAATATTGCGCGGTCAGTTCACAGTAACACGGGTTTTTCGCGGAAATGTTCTCACCTTCGTCGTCATGCAAGGTGTTTGCAAACCGGATTGCTGCGTTCGCCGCACCCACCTGCACCGGCAGGAGGCTTTTCCCTTCGGGGAACGTGGCCCGCTTATGCGCCGACACGAAAACCTTGATGTTCGGATGATGCTGTTCCGCTGTGAGAACCATGTGAGATATTCCGCCTTACTAAGACAAACGTCCTTTCCTCACTAGAATATATGAGAGTACTGTCGAAGGAGAGCGCACCAACCGCACTGCCACATGATTTTGCGTCCAAACGCTTCGCACTAGTAGGATGGAATGTTTGTGAAAGATTTTTTTGAGAGCCTCAAGAAGAGGTACCACTACGCGATGGTGGTGTTCAAGGAACTGGTGAAGACCGATTTCCAGCTGCGCTACCAAGGTTCGTTCCTAGGTATGGTATGGTCCGTATTGAAGCCGTTGATGCTGTTCGCGGTGATGTATGTGGTGTTCGTGAAATTCCTGAAGTTCTCCGACGGCACCCCGACCTTCCCGATTTCGCTGCTGTGCGGCACCTGTTTGTGGAGCTTCTTCTCCGAGTCCACCAGCATGGGTATGCAATCCATCGTGGGACGCGGTGATTTGCTACGCAAAGTGCATTTCCCAAATTACATCATCGTGGCCTCCACCACGATGGGTTCCATGATTTCATTAGGTATTAACTTATGCGTGGTGATTTTGTTCGGTTTCTTCGCCCATGCACACTACACTTGGCGCGTGCTGCTCGTGCCGTTCAGCATAATCCAGTTGTACTGTCTAGGGCTGGGCGTGGCATTGCTGCTCGCCTCGCTGTTTGTGTACTTCCGTGATGTGGCACATATTTGGGAGGTAGTGCTGCAAGCCATGTTCTATGCCACACCTATCATCTATCCGATTTCGATGGTGGCTAACAACCCAGATTTCTCTTGGGCGGCTAAATTGCTTATGCTGAATCCTTCCACTCAGGTAATCATGGATATTCGCCATAACCTGCTTTCCCCAGAATATGTGCCGACCGCGTGGAGCATGGTCGATAACAAACTGCTATGCCTGCTGCCGTACGTGCTGTCCGCGTTCATTCTATGGCTGGGCATTCATGTATTCCGTAAATACAGCTCCAAGTTCGCGGAGGTGCTCTGATCATGGCTGAAATTGCATTGACTGAAAAGACACAGGAAGAAGCCAAGGACGAGCGCCCGGTGGTGCTCAAGGTCGACCATGTAGCCAAGATGTTCCGTCTGCCCACCGAGCAGGCGACCGGCCTGAAGATGGCGTTCTTAAACTGGACGAAAGGCATCAAAGGCTACACCAAGCAGCATGTGCTCCGTGACATCAATTTCGAAGTACGCCAAGGCGATTTTTTCGGTATTGTTGGCCGTAACGGTTCCGGCAAGTCCACATTACTGAAAATCATCTCCCAGATCTATACCCCGGAGCAAGGCTCGGTCACCGTCAAAGGCAAACTGGTGCCATTCATCGAACTTGGCGTTGGCTTCAACCCGGAACTGACCGGCCGTGAGAATGTGTACTTGAACGGCGCTCTGCTTGGATTCACTCGTACGCAGATTGACGCGATGTACGATGACATCGTGGAGTTCGCTGAGCTTGAGGACTTCATGGACCAGAAGCTCAAGAACTATTCCTCCGGTATGCAGGTTCGTCTTGCTTTCTCCGTAGCCATCAAGGCCCAGGGAGACATTCTGGTGCTCGATGAGGTGCTTGCCGTCGGAGACGAGGCGTTCCAGCGTAAATGCGACAATTTCTTCGCGGAAATCAAGAAAGATCCGACCAAGACCGTCATCCTTGTCACCCATTCCATGGACGCGGTGAAGAAATACTGCAATAAGGCCATCCTCATCAAGGATGGCGAGATCATCGCAAGTGGCGACAAGAACGATGTCGCGGATCGCTACACTCTCGAAAACCTCAAGGTAGAGCGCAAGAACGAGGAAAAGGAGAAAGACAAGGAAAAGGAAGGCGAATACCCGCTTGGTCTCAGCGAGCGCGTTCCCACATTCCGCATTCTGCCGGTTTCCGAACAGATGCTCACTTGCAAGGATACATTCGAATTCGACGTCGAATATGATCTGCGCGACAGCAAGGACATCGAGTTCTACATCCCCATGTCGGTATTGGATGTCAAGCGCGGCGGCGTTCCGTATGATTGTGGCGTCTCATTCAAGGTCAACAAGACAGGCCATAACAAGGTGCATTTCGCATTGCCTTTGCATCTCTTCAATGACGGTGACTTCAAAATCATCGCCACCATGCGCATTATTCCTGATACCAGCAATCTGAAGAATTTCGAGCAACTCGCGTTCACCAGCGATGAGAATTCATGCTACTTCTCAGTGCGCAATCCAGGAACGGTGAATTTTGCCGGTTTGCTCAACGATTCGGCCATGCGCATTGATGAAATTGGTATGAGTGCCTGCGACTGATTCTGATTTCCAATACGAAACATTCAAAAGGGGACGAAGTGGACTTCGACCCCTTTTTTATATGCGTTGGCGATACAATGCATCCATCTGTGGAGCATCAATGCTCTATACCAAGATGAGAGACTGAAAGGGCAGCTATGCCGAGGCCGTTGACAGCAGCGAAGAAACTATGGACCGTATTCTGCACGTTGGCCACGTGCATCACCGTGGGCATGACTACGAATCATATCGCCATGGCAGATAGCGCGACGCAAAATAGCAATATTATTGCTTCATTGAAGTATATGAGCGAGCTCAACAAACTACGCCAATCCAGACGTACCGCCTTGACTGCGCAACAAATCATTGAGGCGCAGAATGCCGACAACAGTGCAAACATGCGTTCAGGGCAGGTTGCGGAAGATGCGGCCGACGGCTCTCCTGTTCCCGAACTTAACGTGAACTGGGATTTGATGAGTTGGGCTCAGAAGCGCGCCGATGCCTTGGCCGAACGAGCCTCTGTGAATCAGAGTCAACCAATTAGCCATGACGACATGTATGTAGGCGCACCATCATGGACTTCGAAATATAATCTTGGAGAGAGTCCAAACTATCAAAGCGGAACATATTGGTTTGGCCCTGAAGCCTTGTTCATCGGATACCCTGAAACGGGACAAAGCAATCATAATCCAATTCAATCTTGGTATAGCGAACTGTCCGCTGCAGCTGGTAGCAACAGACAAGGGTATGGCCATTACCTCACCGAAGTGAGCAATCTGGCGGATACCGCCGGCATGGCGTCGGCGCAGGTGACTAGCGGCCGTTGGGAAGGCGCAACCATCGTCGTTCTGGAAATCGGATACACCGGTAACCACAGCGACAGGGGCACTACACAATCCGTAAGCGATGCCCTCAAGCAATATGTCGGTTCTACATACACGGTGAAATACCATGCGAATGGCGGCAATGGATCCATGGACGATCAGAAATTCGATATGGATTCAACCGTCCCATTGTATGGGAATATGTTCACTCGCACGGGATATCAGTTCAGCGGATGGAACACGAAAAAAGATGGTTCGGGAACGCAGTACTCCGACTACAATCCCATCTATAACATCGCGAACGCCGGTGAAGTGGTTGACCTATATGCGCAATGGACGCCAAATACCTATACCGTGTATTTCTACTCTAGCGGCACTGGCTCAGGTGGAGGTAGCAGTCGGAGCTTCACCTATGATCAGGCGCAAAATCTGCCAAATCCAGCAGATGTGGGAATAAGCAACATCAATGGAACTTTCACATCTTGGAACACCGAATATGATGGCTCGGGAACGTCATATCAAGCGGGACAATCGGTAAAGAACCTCACCGCAGACGAGTATGGAAGCATATATTTATATGCACAGTGGAAAACCACTCATACCGTGCATTTCCGAGCGTATAACGCAACACCTGAATATTTCAAGGATCAGAAGGTCGCAGATGGCGAAACCGCCACACGACCTGCCGACCCGGCCCGGCCAGGATACGCATTCCGAGGATGGTCCACCGGATATTCCGATGATTCACCTCTGTATGATTTCAGCACTCCTGTAACCAGCGATATCTGGCTAAATGCGCAGTGGGATTCATATCCGTACACCATCCGCTATGATGCCAACGGCGGCACAGGAAGCATGCCCGATCAAAAAGTAGCATCCAGCCCGAGCAACAACACAGCGACGCTGAAACCAAACGAATTCAAATATAACGGCAAAGTATTCACTGGTTGGAACACCAAGCGAGATGGCAGTGGCACTGCATACAAAGACAATACGAGCTACGGCGAATTCGGCGCTACAAATTCCGATCAGGTAATCATTCTGTATGCGCAGTGGACCGATGCCGCAGTGAAATCCATCGACGCCATTACCACGAAATGCGGCTATGGCAAATGCTATCCATCCCTTCCGGACGAAGTGACAATCCATTTAATCAATGGCAAGACCATTACGGAAAACGTGGATTGGAACCAGGAGCAAGCCGCTGCAATCTGGAACAAAGATGCATCTGAGCTTCACTTAGGTGATGTGTTCCATGTCGATAGCGTCAGCATCGTTGGGTTCCCCAATCAAAAAATCCGCGCAACAGTGGTGGTATCCGATATCGCTGCACCGTCCCTAAAGGGATTGGACACCATTAGCGCCAAGGCAGGAGACCGCTCATTCAGTACGATGTATGGCATAAGCGCCATCGACGACCATGATGGCGATATAACCCGCAATGTTACGGTTTCCGGCAATTTTGATATTTCGGCACCTGGAGATTATCGACTTACCTACACGGTAAAAGATAATGCCGGTAACGAAGTAACGGGCGATCGTACAATTCACGTGACGAAGAACGAAATCGTAACGGTATCGTATGATGCCAATGGTGGTAGTGGATCCGTGGCACCGCAAACTTTTGGCATTGGAGAATACCAATCGTTACGATCCTATAACCTCGTTCGCACTCGTTACAATTTCACATGCTGGAACACCAAAGCCGACGGCACCGGCAAAAATTACTACACATGGAATAAAGCGATCTTCGATGATTCTGATGTCCCGGCAAATGGAAAAATAACATTGTATGCACAATGGGAGCGCGCCTTCTACTCCGTATTTTTCTACCCGAATTTCCCTGACGAATCAAGCACCGAAGCTAGCGTATCGCAAAACATCAAGTATGACGAATATGAGAATCTTGCGGACAATAGCTTCAACGCACCTGGATATACGTTCCTTGGGTGGAATACCGAATCCGATGGCTCCGGCACCAGCTATTCCGACGGGCAGCGAGTCAAAAACATCTATAACGAGTATGGATATGGCCAACATCTGTATGCACAATGGGAAGCGAACAAGTATACAGTGAAGTTCGACGCCAACGGCGGTACCGGCACCATGCCCTCGCAGACGTTGACATATGACAAGAACGAGAGACTGAACCGCTCGACATTCAAGGCGCCGGCCGGCAAAATGATCGCCGGTTGGAACACCAAGGCCGACGGCACCGGCACGGGGTATGATTACTGCGCTCCGGTGAAGAATCTGCTGACAAGCGGTTCCATAACTCTATATGCGTGGTATAGCCCAATACGCTACAGCTCCATCTCTGTACAGACCCCACCGAAAAAAGCCTCGTATAAGACAGGCGAAACGCTCGATACGACAGGACTTGTGGTATCTGCGATACAGAACAATGGCGATACTGTGCAACTACCAAGGAGCGAGTACACCCTTTCTCAGCCGAACATGAATTCCAACGGCACCAAGCGCGTTACCTTGACATTGAAGTCCAATACGGCAAAGACAACGTGGTTCGACATCACTGTCGGCTCAGCTGCGCCGACAGTGGAGGAAAGCCATCCGATAGCGGATTCCGACGAAACAGTTACCAATTACGTCGTCAGCCTCAAAGAAGGCACGGCAACCGACGTGCTGGACAAGGCCGTCACTGGAGCCGAAGCGTTGCATGCCTACAAGCTGATGTCATATCCGGAAATCAGTGTGTTCTTTGTACAAGCACATACCAAGACATTCGCTTCCGACTTCGCGCGCTGGGCCGCAGCAAATGGCATTGCTGTGGACACGGTGGCATATACACGCGATAAACTCCGCGAAGAGGAAATTCGCTATGGGAATACCACATCTTCCGACGTCGCGACAACCACAAAATGGAAGTCGGGAAACGCGATCCGCAAACCACAGAAAGACTCTTCGGATCCGAACACCAACATTTATGATGCTTGGGGCATTACCGCCATCGGTGCAGATAAGGCGCAGCAGACCAATGTCGCGTATAAGCCGACTCTGACCGGCGTAATCGATTCCGGCATCGAGGATGATAATCCAGATCTGCAAGGGCAGGTGAACAGCACCTATTCCGTTGATTGCACAGTGAATGGAATCCCGCAACAGGGAACCGACTCCTCGACGGGACATCCTGTATGGTGGCCTACCGCAGGCGACGATGCCGATAAACATGGCACGCACGTTTCAGGCACCATCGCAGCGTCCCACAATGGCAGTGGCGTCGATGGCGTAAATCCGAATACGACATTGGCAGCCATACGTGTGCTCAAGCATAACCACACCTACCTCGAACAGGAAGTCTGCGGATATGTATGGGCAGCCAAAGCGGGAATGGACGTCACCAATGCCAGCATAGGCAACCGGTCACCTGACTATCCTGGCAAGTATGCAGTCGACAAGGCGTATGACACCGTTCTGCAACGAGCTGTGAGTTATGCGACCAAGAACAACGTCGTCAACGTTGCCTCTGCCGGAAATAACAAGCTTGACATCGACAATATACACGATGACACGTCTTTGGATCGGATGCGCAGACAAATCGAAAAGCGCCAGCCGCGTGAGGTCATCGGGCAAGCCATCGATGCCAGCAACAACGAAAATACGTTCAACCCGCTGACCGGCTTGGCGAATCAGCAAAGCCAGGGTCTTGGGGGTTCGGGGCTTTCTCTTGCTAGTAACAAGGGATACATCGTTCCGGCTATGCTTGACGGAGTGCTTGCCGTATCCGCAGTGCAAAAACGGGGCACATACTCCGTGGCCCCATTGAGCCGTGCCAATTATTCGAATTACGGCAGCAGCTCTATCGATGTGGCGGCTCCTGGAAGCAATGTCTATTCAACATATGGAACCAACTATGCGTATATGAGCGGCACTTCCATGGCATCTCCCCATGTAGCAGGTGTGGCATCACTGCTCAAGTCGGTGCATCCAGATTATTCCGTTTCGCAGATTGAGCAATTGCTCAAGAAACAAGCTAAGGAACGATACAACGACTTGGAAGCGCCTGCAGATGGCGCTGAATACCGTGGCGCGGGGCTTGTCAACGCTTATGCCGCTGTGACAGAAGATCAAGAACAACCTACCGTTTCTGCCCAGTATTCAACAGATGGCGGTTCCAGTTGGCACGATTTGGCCAACGCCAGAATCTCCGGCAAGGCCACCATTCGTGTAACAGCCACCGGCGCAGTTTCAAGCGTATCGATGAATGTCGATGGGCAGAATCGTTCAGCCCAGGGCGGTGACAGTTATAACGGTAACGCGACCGCAACCGTTGACGTTGATTTCTCAACGCTGACGGCGGTTGAAACCTGTTCACTGGTACTCAAAGCTTATGGTCTGAATTACGACGTATCGAACGACGACGTAAGCAAAACCATTCAGTTCCAGGCAGGACGTGACGCATACGCTACGGTAACGTTCGATTCGAACGGTGGTTCAACCATTGCCTCTCAAAATATTCATATTGGAACAATGGCAACACAACCAATGAATCCCACCCGCTCCGGGTACACGTTCCAAGGCTGGTACACCGCCAAGAACGGTGGAACAAAATATGATTTCAGCCAAACGGTGAATGGCGACATGACGTTGTACGCACACTGGGCCAAGGAGCCAAACGCATTGCAACGTTTAGCGGGAGATACCCGTTATGACACGATGGGAGCGGTTGTTAACGCTGCAAACTGGAAGACCGGCGGCACCGTAATCGTCGCCTCCGGCGGCAACTATCCAGATGCTCTGGCCGCCTCCGGATTGGCCGGTACCATGAATGCACCCATTATATTGACAGATGGAAACATTCTATCCCCACAGGCTCAGTCCCAGCTCAACCAACTCGCACCCTCTCGAATCGTAATCGCAGGTGGCGCCAGTGCCATATCGAATACCGTGATGAACTCGTTGAAAAACATCTGTCCGAATGTCCAACGAGTAGCTGGCGAAACTCGTGTTGATACGTCTTTGAACCTGTATCGTGAAGGCTCCGGATGGGGTTCCACCGCAGTATTGGCCACAGCAGGCAATTTTGCAGATGCTCTGAGTATCAGTTCATATGCCTATCATATGAAGGCTCCTGTGTTCCTGGTCAACACGAATGACTTGACCGCCCGCCAGCGATCAGCTCTCGTATCTGGACGATTCTCCAAAGTCATTGTGGTCGGCGGCACGAACGCCGTATCCGACCACGTGGCAGCGAACGCTCAATCCATAACCGGAGCGCAATTGGTACGTCTATCCGGTGCCACCCGTTATGAGACTAGCGAGCAAATCGCCAGATGGACCATGAACAATGGCCTCAGCATGAATGGAGCGGTGTACGCCACCGGTGCGAACTTCCCCGACGCACTCGCCGCGGGACCGCTGGCCGGCAAATCCGGCAGCGCGACTTTGCTGGTCGAAAACGCCAATAGCCCTGCGGTCTCCTTCTCCGCAGAGTACAAAGGCAAGGTCGATAAAGCATATGTGGTCGGTGGCACAAATGTCGTGGACCACATCACCGCGAACGCCATAGCCGACAGTCTCGGTCTCAGGCACGCACAGTGATGTTGCCACATTAACAGATAAGGGGGCTGTTGGCACGAATTACGATCAGTACCAACAGTCCCCTTGTTTTTGTTATCCTTCGCACGTGGGAAATTACGGACGCCCCATCTTCAATGCATCGGCAAGGCCATCCGCAGTGCTACGGGAAACAACGCTTTCGCCGCCAACGACATAAGCATTATCAACATCGCTATGCTGCTTCACATACTGCTTGACGAAATTGGCAGTACTCCCATTCGGATCTGCAAGCAGCAGAACCGCACTATTGCGCCCGGCAAAAGGACCAGCCGCAAGTGCATCCGGGAAATTCGCACCAGTCGCAAATACTGCATTGTTCATATGGAGCCCTCCATGTTCAGAAGTCCACTGAGCAAATGTAGCACTCGTTTCATAACGCGTCGTCCCCGAAATACGAGACACCACAGAACCAGAGGAATTTCTAATCTGTTTCACCACCGAATCCGGAACAGCACGCTGCCCACCCACGACAAGGATCCTGTCAAACTGTCCGTTGGACAATGCCTCCAATTGTTCAGAAGACAAGCCAGAGTCGATATTTGAAAGGAAGATGGGACTTTGGGACTCATTAGCATATGACGAAACAGACAAGGCATCAGCAAAACGATAAGCCACTTCCCCCGGTAACGACTATTGCCGTTCTTCCCCAATTCTTTTCGCCTTGGACATCGCTGTCGTACAGTTTCAAAGCAGTGTCACTTCGAGTAACGCCTCCAATCCTCTGCACTGTGGCATATTGGGCTAACGACTGCTCCACATTCCCCGATACCGCATTCTGCCCACCGATGATAATAATCCTTTCCGGCTTCAGACGACTAATCTGATCTTTTGTCTGATTACTGAGGTATTGAGGATCCGTCATAAGAATCGGAGCGTCCAGCACTCCGGCAAATCCCGACGCTGCCAGCGCATCTGGATAGTTCTCTCCAGAAGCGACAACTACCGTTGATGCGGACTTCGGAAAAACGGTGTCAACAATCCGCGACATGGTGTCATACCGCGTTATGCCGGATAGCCGAACCAATTTACCAGATGTAGGTTCACTAGGAGCAGACGGCGTATTGGGTTTTGATGGATTAGACGGAAGCTCCGGAGTGTTCGGCATTACATTGTTACCGTCGTAAAGCGGAACTGTCTGCCCAGACGGACACTGTGAAAGAGATGTTTTCATAGCATTTCTCTCTGAAGAATCCACCGATAGATGATAATGCTGCTTAATCCCTATCTGCCTGCTGATATAGGCACAATCATAGCCATGCCCTGGAAGCCAGTGTGCAGCGTCCTTGTCTGTTTTGGAAGCATTCGCAGATCCTTTTACTGCAGGTAGCACATATGGATCATTCGCATATGCGATGCGTTGTTCTTTGGTCCAATAATCGGCACCACTTTCATATGCCTCTCCGACAGCAACAACATGATCGATCTGCACCCGCATTCGAAGTGCCCTGTCCGCGCTGAAAAGCGATTGTCTCGCCGGTATAGGGATCATTCAGGACGCCTGTTGCGACATGATGGTCATTGGTATATGTGACATTCTTCATGTCACGACTCAAAATATCGTCTCGGGTAGTCGCATTACCGCCAAGAGTCTTGCTGTGAAGCCATGTGCCAAATAATTCTGTACGTTCTGACGATCGGTAATCGTCCGTCTGCTCTATTACAGACAATGACTGTAGCGCAGATTGCGCGTTCTCTCCTTCGTCCGCACTTGCCGTGGCAACGCCTTGAAAGAGAAAAACAACAACTATCAACATCCTCAAAAAGCCCGTCACGCGTTTTGCAAGTCGTACCATTCACTGTCATCCTCTCACTTCATAATGGAGGATAATCATACTAGAGGAATTACCCTTCTATACTCTTAGACAATTAACAATCAATGAGGAAAGGGGAGGAACCGTGAACCGGAAAACTGCCACCTATTTCAAAAGAATCACCGCTGTGCTATCCAGCGTTTTCCTGACCTCCGCTGCTTTTGCGGGGACAGGATTAATAGCTGATGCATCAGCCACATCGATTACTCGGATATCCGGCAGCACCAGATATGAGACCATGGCGATGGTATCACAGACTGCGCTCCCTTCTGCTGCATCCGGAGCTGCAGTAGTAGCATCAGGAAACAGCTTCCCAGATGCGCTTGCTGCCTCATCCCTCGCGGGGTATCTCAATGCGCCGATTCTGCTTACTGACCCCAAAACGCCTTCCAACGCAACAGTCAGCGAACTTGATCGGCTTGATGTCAACACGATTTACATTATCGGCGGTACAAACGCAGTTTCAAACAACGCTGAAAAAGTAATCCAAGCATCTCGTCCGTCGGCAACTATTACACGACTCGCAGGAAGCACTCGCTTTGATACCGCATATCAAATTTATAGCGAACTCACCAAGCTCGGAGTAAAATCCGAAACCGCCATTATTTCCACTGGCGCTAACTTTGCCGACGCGCTTTCCGTGTCCCCGTATTCATACATGCAATCCGCACCTTTCTTCCTGAGCTCTCAGTCGGGGCTTGATGAGGAATCTCTCGCTGCACTCAAGGATTTTCAGTCTGCAATCATCGTCGGTGGCACAAACGCGGTCCCTTCATCCGTAGAACAGCAGCTCCGATCCATAGGCGTTGCAACGTCGAGAATACAGGGAACGACTCGTTATGAGACTAGCTTGGAAATCAGCAAGTTCACGTTGGAAGGTCTCTCTATCGATCCTTCTAGCGTCGTATACGCCACTGGAGCTAATTTCCCGGACGCACTTTCAGGAAGCGCCCTTGCAGGTCTTAATAAGACAGTGCTGTTGCTTGCGCAAAACGATTCCTCCCCGACAATCGGGGCATCATCCATACTGCCGAATGTTGAATCCGTCTACGTCCTCGGTGGGCAGAACGCCATTGGGCCGGCAACGTTCAATGCAATTGCTAAGAGCTTTGGATTGAGTGACAGAGAATACGTTCCGCAGCCAACGCCTAAGCCGCAGCCCAAACCGGACGATCCAGTTTACGGCACACATAAAGCAGGTGAATTCTGTAAAAAATCTGATCTGAACAAGACGGACCACGATGCCAGGAATGGCAAACTAATCGTTTGCAAAGTAGCCAGCGGTGATAACAAGCCTCGTTGGCACTATGTCTGAATAGATATGGTTGGGCAGGCAATCCGCAGTCGTTTACCTGCCCAACCAGCATAAGGATCTATTAGATCGATTGCACACAACGGCTACTCTGCTATGCATCACAAAGGGCAGTCACTTTATCCAAAAGAGTATAGTATCTCTCATATATATAAGAAGGCTTCTTTGAAGGAATGGAAAGTAACATGCAAGTTCCAAGAAGAATATTTGCTTCTCTCACTATTGCTGCTGTACTGGTTTTTGGGATTAGCGCGCCGGCGTATGCCAAGGATACTATTGACTCATCGAATCAATCTGAGCAATTGTCAAATGCAAACGAATACATAGCTGAGTGAACTGAATTAAACGAATCAGCAAGAACACCTACTTCGTCAAAAATTTTGTAACCGGGCAATAAGTATTACACGAATGTCTCAAATTTCCATGAGGCAGGTTTGGCTCCGGGACTTTATCTTGTGTCCGCAGTCAGTACAGGATATTCTTCTCATTCCAGCATTAACGATGCGACCGGGAATTACAATTCAATCTCCGACGCGTATGCCGTTGAAAAAGATAAACCTCAAAAAATCGAAGTAAAAGACGGCTATTTTGTGCATATTTTCGAGGGATCTGGCCTATGCGCCTCTTCTTGGAAATTACTTCAAGCATATCCTCGAAATGCTGATAATCCAGTTCTATATCCCGGAGCCGAAAGAGCCCTTACCGATGGAACGTACTCTGCCACCGCTCGAGAAAACAGTGTGCAGCATATCACAGCAGAGAATTATCTGGTCAAAGCCGTAAAAGGAAAAACCTCATCTGGCAATCAAAGATTTCTATGGGAATACCATGTTCATGGCACAAGCTCCTTATGCTTCAACTTATGTAGGAGGCTATGACAGACGTGGATGGACACAAGTGCAGATTCCGGCTAAAGGGTCAGTAACTATCGGTGGCCCGATCGATAAGGACATCTGCTTCCATATGGGTGGAACTGAATACATATCAAACACCACAGTTAAGAGATTAACTGAATATTTGATTTGTTGTGGTCCGTTGCTATTGCGGCTGGGGGCCATTACGGGTTTTGACGGTTATTGCGTTTCAGGGCCATGGTTATTGCGCTTTGAAGCCATGGCTGGTTAGGCTCCTTTCACCATGCGAGGGACGTGTGGTGAAAGGAGCTGCCAGCAATGGTACGGAAAATACAGGCGAAACTGGTCCTGCGTTTGCATGGCCGGGGGTTATCGGGACGCGCGATCGCAAGGTCCCAAGGCATGTCGCGCCGGAGCGTGGCCGACGTGCTGGACGCGGCGAAGGCCGTCGGCATCGGCTGGGATGACGTCGCCAACAGGCCGGACGACGAGGTATACGCGCTGCTGTTCCCCGGACGCGGGGAACGTGAGAGCGTGTACGAGCACCCCGACTGGGGCAAGGTCCACCGGGAGTTGGCCCGTGTCGGCGTGACGTTGAGGATTCTGCACGGCGAGTATGTGGACGAATGCCGGCAGTCGGGTAGGCCCCATATGGGTTATGACAGGTTCTGCAAGCTGTACGCCGCGTACGTGGCGAGACTCGGCGTGACAAGCAGGGTGGAGCATAAGGCCGGCCGCACCATCGAGGTCGACTGGGCCGGCAAGACCATGCGCATCGCCGATCCGGTCACCGGTGATTCGTCGACCGTGTACCTGTTCGTGGCGGTATTGCCGTTCAGCCGGTACGCGTTCGTGGAACCCATCCTGGATATGGGGCAGAATTCGTGGCTGCGGGCCCATGTGGCGATGTACGAATGGTTCGGCGGCTCCACGCCGCGCCTGGTGTGCGACAACCCGAAGACCGGCGTGATCAAGCATCCACGTGAGGGCGAGATCGTGTTGAACGACGCGTACCGGGGCATGGCCGAGCACTATTCGGCCGCTGTGCTGCCCGGACGGGTGAGGAAGCCGAAGGACAAGCCGTCCGCGGAGAACACCGTGTGGCACGCCACGATGGCGCTGGTCGGCGCGATGCGCGACCGCGAGTTCGGATCGCTTGACGAACTGCGGGCCGCGATACGCGCCTGGCTGGCGGAATACAATTCCCGTGCGTTCCAGAAGCGCGACGGATCCCGGTCGTCGGTGTTCGAATCGGAGGAGAAACCGCTGCTGATCGCGTTGCCGCCGATGCCTTACGAGGTGGCGGACTGGGTATACGGCCGCAGGGTGCAGGCCAACAGCCACGTCGCGTATGCGCGCAACTGGTATTCCGTCCCGTACGCGTACATCGGTTCCACGGTGGACCTGCGGATCGGCGCGAGCATGTTCGAGGTCTGGCATGGGAACACGCGGTTGTGCTCGCACCGACTCCTGCCGACGACGGCATCCAACCAGTGGTCCACGAACGAGTCCGACCTGCCCGGCAAAGCCGTGTGGAGACCATGGGACAGGAAACGTTGCGAGCAATGGGCCCGGCGAATAGGCCCCGGCTGCGCCGCCGTGATCGGCAGGCTGTTCGCCATGGAACGCCTCGACGAACAGGGCGTGGAGCCCGCGCTGGCGATCCTGCGGCTGTCGAAACGCTATTCCGCCCAACGTTTGGAGAACGCGTGGTCGCTGTCGCTGCGGTCGATCGCCTCGCCGCGGTATTCGCACATCAGGCCGATCCTCGAATCCGGCCAGGACGCCACGGGCGGGATCCCCGACGGCGCCGTTGACGACGCCGGATGGGTGCGCGGCGGCGATTACTACGCGGACATGGGAAGGTGACGCGCGATGATCATCGACACCGAGACCAAACGCAAATTGCGTGAGATGAACGCATCCGATCTGCTCGACGCGTTCGAACGGCTCGACGAGCGAACGACGGCGCCCATGAGCCACACGGAGGTCGTCAGGCTTGCGGTCGACAACGCCCACTCCGGTCACATGGACGCCAAGATCCAACGCCTCGTCAAACGCGCGGGTCTGCGCTACCCCCAGGCGGACCTGAGGACCATCGACCTGGTGGAGGAACGCAGGCTCGACCGGAGCGTGATCGCCGGCCTCGACGCCGGGAACTATCTGGAACAACGGTTGAACGTCGTGTTCCAGGGAGCCACGGGATCGGGCAAATCCCACCTGCTATGCGCGTTGGCGAAATCCGCGTGCCGGGCACGGTACCGCGCAGTCTACGTCCGAATGCCGGACCTGGCCGAGCAGGTGACGGTCGCGTCGAACAAGCCAGGAGGAGCGCCCAAGCTCGTGCGCAAATACGCCACCTACAACCTGCTCGCGATCGACGAATGGCTCGTCGACAAGCCCGACGAACCATTCAAACGATTCCTCCTGGAGCTCATGGAGCTCCGGTACGACACCGTCAGCACGGCGTTCGCCACGCAGCTGGCGACCAAGGAATGGCACCGACAGCTCGGCGGCGACGCCATCGCCGACGCGATTCTCGACCGCATCGTGCACAACGCGGTCTGGATTAATACAGGCGAGTACAACATGAGGCAACGCCACGGGCAAGCCATGCTCGACAACTAGCCCCGAAGGCCGGCGGCTTCTAACCAATCCGCCATCGGCCTTCTCCCGCCATAATGCTGGTCCCCAAGCACAATAACCAGTGGCCTCAAAAGCTACAAATATTCAATTAACAGTCAATACCCGCTATAACACCATGGCCGCAGTCGTCTCAGAGGGGAACTGGAAAACTGGTGGTACCGCGATTATAGCTTCAGGCGATAACTATCCAGATGCATTGGCAGCTTCCGGATTGGCTGGCGAACCAATGCTCCGATCATACTAACGGGGAAGTCCGCGCTTTCTTCGCAGTTCGCCAATCAGCTTCGGCAGTTGGCACCATCACGAATTATTGTGGTAGGTGGATCAGCTGCCGTATCAGATAACGTTCTTCATACTCTTCATACATATGCGCAAAGCGTGAACCGTGTATCCGGCGCCACTCGTATAGATACATCTTTCGCGCTATATCAGAACGCTTCAGGATGGGGATCAACTGCAATTGTTGCGACAAACGCGAATTATGCGGACGCCTTATCCGTAAGTTCATATGCATACACGACAAAAGATCCAGTATTCTTGTGCGATTCCGCCAACGGTCTGACCAAAAGACCGCATTAAAATCATTCTCAAGAGTGCTCGTAGTCGACGGCGTGAACGCCGTGGACCAAGGCACCGCGAACGCCATCGCCGACAACCTCAGCCTCAGACACGCGCAATGACGACATAAAACGTGTTAAGAGGGGCTGACCATGTGAACCATGGTCAGCCCCTCTTAACGTTGCTACAGTTTCCGCCTTATGGCCGCAGCATATCCAAAGCGTCAGCAAGACCGTTCGCAGTATTGCGAGAGACGGCATTCTCACCGCCAACAATATAGGCATTGTCAACATTGCCATGCTGCTTCACATACTGCTTCACAAAATTGGCAGTGCTCCCGTTCGGATCCGCAAGCAGCAAAACCGCCTTATTGCGCCCGGCAAAAGGACCAGCAGCAAGCGCATCCGGGAAATTCATTCCCGTGGTGAATACCACATTATTCATACGAAGGAAACCATCATAATCTCCGGCAAATCGATCTGCCACATTGATGCTGGTCTCATACCGTGTCGAGCCAGCTATGCGCTCATCCATGCCTCCAGCAATTTGCCGTTCGATAAAACGTTGTGGAACGGCCTGTTCGCCGCCAATGACCCACATCTTTTTCATCTTTTTGATTTCCTTAATCTCACCATCGGTGAATCCCTTCGTCGAGCTACACAAGAAAATAGGCATATGCGACATATACGCATACGACGATATCGACAAAGCGTCAGCATAATTATCACCTGTCATCAGCAGAGCAATCGCACCCCACTTCGCTCCCAGCCGTTCGCCTGCTTTGTACAACGCCAGCGAAGTGTCATAACGGGTCTCACCGTAATATCGCCTCACATTGGAGCTATATTGCTTCAGCTGTTGCTCGACATTCTGCGAAACAGCGGCAGGGCCTCCAGCAATGATGATTCGACTCGGTTTAATGGCGGCGATCCGTTCCGAGGCCTGAGCTGACAACGACTGCGGATCAGTCAGCACAATTGTCGCATCCAAAGCACCAGCCAGACTAGATGAGGCCAAGGCATCAGGGTAGTTCGTGCCAGAAGCAACTATTACCGTCTGCCCCTGCTTAAGTCCTTCTTTTTGCACAACTTGAGACATAGTGTCGTACCGTGTGGCACCGAAAATCCTTTGCATTGCCGGAGCCACACGTACATTACCTTGCGCCAGCCGCCCGCCAGCATTTACTTTAATGACGGTATTGCCACGCTTGAGCGTTTTAATATTTCCTTCGGTCACCGTTGCCACGGCCGTGTTCGACGATGACCATGTACCACCAAGCAGGTTGTACCGATTAGCACCATAGGAAAGCCGCACCACTGCTTCATCGCTTTTGCCGGGCTCGAGAGCGGATGAGCTGTTCCAGTGCAATCCCTTCCACGTCATGCCCTCGTTGATATGCCTTTGGCTGACTGAAATCTCAAATCGTCCGTAGCCATTTAAATTGGTTGGCGTTTCATCCGAATATTCCGACGCATACCCTCTGGAAACTGCTTCGCCAGAATATGCACTGCTATCGCTGAATCCGCCAGCAAAGCCATATGAACCGTAATCGGGATCTGTCAACGTCGTATAGTGACCAGTCACACCGGAGCCATGACCATTCACCTCATTAATGTAATCGGATTTCTCGCTCGCCCATAAATCAACTGCATCCGATATGTTCCTTGTACCCCAAGCAAGTACTTCAGCATTGGATGTCAAACCTTTGTAACTAGCCCCAAAACACCAATCATCATCAGGACGCGTGTGCCCATCAGCCCATGTATATGCCTCAAGCGCACGCTGAATAGCGATACGCTCCAAAGCATTCGACCACTTTGGAGAAAGGTATTCCTGTTGGCTGATACCAACCGCTTTCAAATATTCCGGCACCGTTTTCCAAGAACCGTCGTATTTGAATTTAATACGCGCATCATTGAGTGCATCTTTGCGCCACTTGATAACGGCATTCAATGCATCCCGTTTGGTATTACGTTGGTCAATGCTTATGTAATCGGTACGCGCCTTGTATCCATCTCCCAAAGCGACGCCCGTCACCGATGAAACCGGCTCATTCGAACGTTCAGAAAACGTTGATGGAGTGTTTTCGTCAAGCGCTGCCGGCCGTTCATCCATAATTTTCTGCGATTGCACTGACTTTTTAATGTCCTCCGCAGCATTTGCCGGTGACGCTATAAATCCAGAGACTAGAAGGCAACCTGCGACGATTACCCCTAACACACGAGAAAATCCATGATTCCTTCTCATCTTTTCTCCTTAACGTGTTGCAGTAACAACAAAACCATATTATGCTCACGGCGACTGCAAAACGCACAGGAAGAATCAATCACAGTGGCTTAATAAAACCGGAAAATGCGCAGACCAAGCCGTGGCTGTTTGAGGCCACCTCGCAATTATTCATGTCAAACAAGCCACAGCAAATATCGCGGCAGTTTCTGCCTATGCACTTAGTGAATCAAAGCATCCAAGCTAGGATCGGCAACGCGCTTGTCGAAATCGTCAGCCAACACACCTTTGGCTTGCAGCTCTTCCAGAATCGACTTCAGCACAATATTGTTTACACCGCTTTCGGTGTTCTGGTGGCATAACGCTTCCTCCCCCTGCGTGCCAGGCACATAATTCAGCAACTGATCGTCTGTTGCCGCAACCACAGGGATACCGGCTTTCACTTGCATTACCTTCAGCCACAAATCATCAGCGGTCAGGCAAGTTTCCTTGATTTCCTCGGCATTAAACGTCTCTGGAGGCATCGTATGCGGCGGATACAGCGTGCCTGCCCCATTCGTGGAGAAGATCCGCATGGACGGCACACCTACAAGCGCGGGATGGTAATGAGGTGCCTCGTAAATCCAATCCTCATAATTGGTACGGGATCCGTCCTCGTTGAACATAATCAAATGCGTACGTACAGCGGCAATCGCATGAGGATGGGCTTCGTGTGCTGCGAGCAAATCGCCAATCATCGTATTGCGGTACAGCAAATCATCATCGGTGGTGATGACGTAATCATCAGGAAATTCCTGCAAAGCCCAGAAATATTTTTTGTGGGGCTTCAGGTCCTCATCCACCCAACGGATTTCCACATCATGCCACAACACGTCGCGCAACGTTTGGGGCAAATCGGTTTCACGATTCGGAAAATCCGATTTGCAGAGCCACAACACGATTTTGTCCGGCAACACTTTTTGCGCAAGCAACGAACGAATCGCCAGGTGCACGGTATTGATACGTGCAGGATATGAAGTCATGGAAACGATAATCTGAGGATGACGCCTCTTCATCGCACGCAGAACATGCGTGCCCGCACGACGCAACTTATTTTTCTTCACGCGCAACCAATCTGCAAACAGCACATGCCCTCCTTATTTCTCAATGAGCACTGGGTATATAGTAGTCCAAAGTGTGCTTTTCGAAGTCGAACAGTACACTGTTGCTCAGCAAGTAATACATCAATGCGGCCAAATAAGGAAGAGCAATGCCCAAAATCTCAATCGTCATTCCCGCATACAATGTCGGCGATTATTTGCAGGAATGTCTTGACTCAGTACGGAATCAGACCTTCTCCGATATAGAAGCGATTGTCGTAAACGATGCGAGCCCAGATAATGTCGGAGAGGTCGCAGCACAGGCGGCTGCACAGGACGCACGCATCCGAGTAGTCACCAACAACCCGAATATGGGCACACACCGCACTCGCATGGCGGGCGTAGAAAACGCTTCCGGCGAATACACGTTCTTCCTTGATGGCGATGATGCCCTCAAGCCTGATATGTGCGAACAGCTCGCCGCGGAGATCGACAAGCATCCCGTGGACGTACTGCATTTCGGTCTTACCGTTGTCGCAGCCAATGACCTTTTGGAAAACGAACGCCAAGCCTTCGAAACCTTCAACAACACTCCCACGCCCGATTCCACTGGAGAAGATATCGTCCGCGACATTTTCGATGAAACGCGAGGCTACAAGGTCGATTGGCGCGTAACCCAGCGTTTATACAAGACTTCCGTACTTAAGGAAGCATTCAACGCCATGACCCGCGATCGTCTTGGCCGATCTCAGGACGGCTACGAGTGCTTCGTAGTTTCGGCATTCGCCAACAGCTACCATTCCTTCAAGGAATGCCGCGGATATGTGTATTACTACGGTCGCGGCATAAGCGGCACAAATATGATCGATGCTGCGAAGTATGCCCGCTATTGCAGCCATTTCAAGGCGGATTTCGATGCAGCCTACGAATTCGCCGATGAGCAGCATTCCGATATGCTTCACGCTTGCGCACAAGGTTTCCAGCGCAAGGCGACCGAAATCCTTGCCAATGATTGGAAGGTCAGGGTTCCGGAAGCGGAGAAGGTTGAGGCCGCCAAGCAAATGGAAGCTGTGTTCGGCCTGGCCATCACGGGGCGCGAATTGTACCGTTTCGTACGCGATGATGCTTATGCGCTGCTTTCCGATAACCAGCTCCTTCCGCATGACGCTGATCTGAACAGCTGGTTCAGCATAGCCAACGCCATCAGTATGCCTACCGATCAAGTATCTGCAGACACCATAAGATTCCATGAGATGAAGCGAATCGCCACTTCCCATATGACCAATCTCATCGAGAAAACCCGCAATACCGAAGCGTTCCAAAACTACGACAAGCAGGATATCCGCATTTTCGTCACCGCGCATAAAAACGTCGACCGTTTTGGCAGCGCCATCATGCAACCAGTGCAGGTCGGCCCGAAGAACGAGCGCTTCCCTTGGGCGTTCCATGATGACGAAGGCGAGAACATCGCCAATCTCAATCCACGCTATTGCGAACTGACCACGCAGTACTGGGCATGGAAAAACATCAATGCCGACTACTACGGCTTCTGCCATTACCGCCGTTATTTTGATTTCTCCGAAACAGCGCATGAGGAAAATGCCTTTGGTGAAATTATGGATGATTATATCGACGCCAAGGCTGAGAAGAAGTACGGTCTGGACGATGAGAACATCGCCCGCGTGGTCAAACAGTATGACGTCATCACCACACCGTTCGGCAATCTGGATGTAATCATCAACAAGTATGGAAGCCCACGCGCTCTGTGGGAGGCTGCTCCTCTGCTGCATGATGACGATTTGAAGCGTTGCTACCAGATTCTGTGCGCCATGTATCCCGATTATAAGGAGGATGCGCAGGATTTCTTCAACGGCAACAAGGCATGCTTCTGCAACATGTTCATCATGAAGAAGGAAATCTTCTTCGATTATTGTGAATGGATGTTCCCGATTCTCGAGGAATTCGATAAGAACACCGATTACAGCACGTACAGCAAAGAGGCACTGCGTACGCCAGGCCATCTTTCCGAACGCCTGCTGAATATCTATCTCATGCATCACAAGCGCATCGGATCCAACTGGAAGTTCAAGGAGCTGCAGTGCGTGCACTTCACCAATCCAGAGCCAGCCGAGCAGCTTAAACCGCTTGATATCACCGACAAGCCGATCATTCCGGTGGTGTACGCAGCAGATGACAACTATGTGCCACAGCTGACTACCACCGTGTATTCGGCCATGAAGAACGCTGATCCGAGCTATTTCTACGATGTCACCGTACTGCAGCGCAACATCGCTTGGGACAAGCAGGAACGTATGCGCGGGTTCTTCAAACAGTTCCCGAACATGAATCTGCGATTCACCAACGTGGACCGCGAACTTGCCGGATATGAGCTTTCCACCAACAACGCCCATATCAGTGTGGAAACATACTATCGTTTCCTGATTCAAAAGCTCCTGCCGTTCTATGACAAGGTGCTGTACCTTGATTCCGACATCATCATCAACGGTGATATCGCAAAGCTCTACAACATCGATTTGCAGGGCAAGCTGCTTGGCGCAGTGCGCGATATCGATTTCCTTGGCAATTTGAACGTAAAGCATGGTAAGCGTATGAATTATGCGAAGACCGTGCTGAAGATGCAGAACCCCTACGATTACTTCCAGGCTGGTGTGCTGGTGCTCAATACCAAGGCGATGCGTGAGCATTACACCATCGAGCAATGGCTCGCTTACGCATCGAATGACGAGTTCATCTACAACGACCAGGATGTGCTCAACGCACACTGCGAAGGTAACGTGCTGTATCTGCCATGGGAATGGAACGTGTTGCACGACTGCGGCGGACGTGTGGGCAACCTGTTCACCCAGTCACCGAACGATATCTACGACGCATACATGAAGTCGCGCAGCAATCCGCAGATCATCCACTATGCCGGCTACCAGAAGCCGTGGGTGGATCCGGATTGCGATTACGCCTCGATCTACTGGCGTTATGCCCGCGAAACACCGTTCTACGAACGTCTGATCAAGCGCGTGGTGCTGGCGAACGAGCCGCAAATCCCGGAGGATGTCTTCCTGCCGAAACATGAGCGTGCGGTCGGAGAGGACAATCCGATCCGCAAGTTCATCGACCCATTGATGCCGATTGGTTCGAGGCGTCGTGATGCGTTGAAGGCCATCGCGCGCGTAGCACGCGGCAGGCGGTAAGACAATCGGGATAACGTAAGGGCGAGATGATTCGCCCTTACGTTATCCCGATTGTCCTTGGTAGGGACTCCATCTATTTTTTTTCTTTTTGGGGCTTTTTCTTTAGCGAGAGCAAAAGCCCTATCACGATAGGCGCAAGCAACAATGCATGGAACATATATCTCGTAGCATCTCCACCATGGCTACCTCCCGTTACACGGGACACAGGATAGACGAAAAGCGAAGCTGCCGATACGAAGTAAGGCAGCAATTGGAACATCGTTTTAGCTGTTACATATTCTTTACGCTTACGCCATAGCAGGTAAGCGATAAACGTAGGAAATACCGATGCCCAAAAAGCCACATAGGTAAGAACATTCACCACAGGAATCGATTTCAGTATAGAAGTAATGCTGTCGACTATTTCCTGTGCCCAATTCTTGTCTTTATTGGGAATTAGCTTGCCGAGAGTGTCTTCATTCGCGACAGTGTATACGCTGGCATCCATTTGCAACTGCACTGGATATTGTACCGATTTCTTTACATCCTTATAGGAAACAGAAGATTTATCATTTCCGGAAAAGGAGATCCATCCAGATTCAAGACAGACAAAACCATTGAGATATGTCATTGGATGCCTCAAACCAATCTTTAACCATGCCTTGAGGAAATCCGGCGTAGAAGCCCCTTTGCGTAACTTGTATCCCGTAACAGGATCGGCAATATACGGATTGTATTGCGTGCTAATCTGATCCCAAGAATATACCAGATATGATTCAATGGCTTTCTTTTCCGAATCGGTAACATCCTGAGGATACGCGTGAGCCGAACGTCCTAAGAGTTCAATCGGCATCGCGAATGCAGCCTGTCCACCTCCAGGAACGATATTCGCCCTCGGATAGTAGTAATTAGGCAGAACGATACTGACGATTGCAAAAAGAAATGCGGCAATCCCCGCAACCACTGCCTTGAATCGTATCCTAAATTTTCCAAAGACGAGGATAATCAAACAGAATAGAATGATATACATTCCCATTTTCTTGCTCAGGGAAGAGCACAGCCCGAGAATCAAGAAACCAAAGAAGAAAGAAGGCTGCTTGATTTTTTCAAGTTTCGTGTCAACCAAGCGCATGAACATCAGAAGCCATGCGATAAAGAACGCGGCATGAGTGATGTCTTTCGACAGACTCATAAACGCTATAGGGAAGATCGGGAAGAAGCAGAAGAACATGGCGCATATTTTCAACGGAACTCGTCCGACGCCACGTTCCTTCAAATAACTCAACCAACACGCAAGTGCGACGGCAACAAAAACACATTGTGCAATGGCATATAGGAAAATCCCCACATTGTAGCTACCGGTAATTGCATGACCAAGCCAAATGAACCCTCCGTATAGATAGGTATCGAAGAAAGGATGGTGATCCCAGATCTTGCCCGGCTTCTGCCCGAAAGCGGAGATTCCGAAGAACTGCGCGACTTGATCTCCGGTATCCCAATACAAAACACCTGGATAGAGCAAAACAATATACGGCAGCCAAGCAGCCAAGATTCTCAAAGAATCTTTGAACTTGGACTTTTTTGATTGGCCATACTCAAATCGAAGCAACAAAAACTTATTCGAAAATGCATTCGTCTTCGAAGCCTGCTTCGTTAAACCGTCAGATGCTCCCATCTGAACGATTTTGAAACCAATCTGAAAAAACGCGAGGAAGAGAACTGCAAAGAGCAGCCACTGCGCATAAAAATACGGACGATCAAATGGAACTATCGCATCAGTCGAAGCATTCGTTCCACAAGCGAAGACAAAACCCAGTACCACTGGGAATCCCCATCCAGCAAATCGTTTCTTCTCATCTCCGTGCAATACTATTTCAGGCAACACAATCAGGCCTCCGCTTAGTAAATATTTTCTTAATCTGCATCAGAATATGTCTACATATGACAACGACAATCAACGTAACCAAATATACAACCATGGCTCGTACTCCCATATGTTCTCCCCAGAATTGAGATACATTGCCCCAATTGCGCTTTCCCATCCAATTAATCACTAAAATATGGAAAAGGTATACGCCAAGGGATGCACCGGAAACCTCGCGGATACAATGCAAAACCGTAGGAGACATCTCCCGCAAACGCTGTTCCACTTGCATGGCACATAGGAACAATGCAACCGCCTCAATAACACACAATGGAGAGGAAGCACTAATCACGTAGCTATGGTATTCAACATCGCGTACTGCGAAGTATCCGTTAGTGTACAAACCACCGAAAAACATCGCTCCAGCTGAAATTACACAAATGATTCCTGCAAGCCAAAGGGGAGGAAGCTTCCACAGGTAATTGGCGATATAGAATCCCAACAAAAAATAAAGCAATGCGCTTGAAGAGAACAGCGGCCAATTGAAAAGGGTTCCGAAATATTTTTTAGGTACGCCAAATCGTTCAATTAACGGAATTAAAATGCTAATAACAAACTGCAGCACAATCAAATATTGCAGAGTTTTTTTATTATTTCGTATCTGAGTCAACAACGGCGTTAACATATATAGATAAATTATTGTGTACAAAAACCAATAAATGTCGTTTATTGAATTCGTTAAAAAACGCGATACAAAATCCCTAACACCAATTCCGCTCGCATACTGGTCGGCGCCATAAAAAGAGAACGGAAATATGCAGAATAAGATATAGCAGAAGACACTTGCCAGAATGAGCGCACGACCTACACGCCACAGTCTCTTTTTAAAAAATGTTTTCGTATCGTATTTATCAGCATAACCAATAAGGTTCATACCACTAATCATGAAAAAAATCGGAACAGCGAAAATGGCAATCGCCTGAAATAAAACCGCTTGCGTCCAGTAAGTGTCGGAGGGATTGAAAACATTCAAAGAAACATGCAGCATGACCACAGCGAAGCACGACATAATATTCAGTACGTCAACATAGACTAGATGCTTTCTTTTCACCTTATTTTCCGCCATGTAAAGCCTCTATTCGACATCAGGAATGGGATTCAAATCTTCTTGCGAACTTTAATCATAATCAATGAAAAAGACCAATACAGAATTATAGGAGGCTTCTGCTGTTTTCGTGGGTTAGGGGATGGGTGCTGGCAGGTGGATCGGTAGGCCGCTGCATCGGAGTTTGATCATGGCGATGAGGTTGTCGGTGTCGCGGAAGCCGTAGGCCATGCGTATGGTGACCTTGATTTTGTTGTTGAACGCTTCGAGCCTGGCGTTGGAGTAGCCCAGGCGGATGGTGCGCAGGATGTCGTCGCGGCGGCGTCTGATCTTCCCGCATAAGTCCGTGACTTCGGGTATGCGGCAGCGGGACGCCCAGCCGATCCATCGTTTCAATTCGGCTTCGGCCTGTTCGACGGGTTGGCGCAGGAGGGTCCTGAGGAGTTCCTTGAGTTGCCAGGCGCGGTAGAGCTGGCCCCTGGGATCGACGTCCCCGAGCGTGGCGAGGGCCGTGTTCTGCCGGTCGGTCAGATCGTCGGGGTTCTTGAGCAGAGCGTATTTCAGGCCGCGCATCGTCCCGGTCGTCTTCTTGTCGCCTTCGCGCCGGGCTTGGTTCCACAGTCGTTTGCGCACCTGGTCGAGGGCGTCGCCCATCCAGGGAGGGTGTCTAATTGTTTGTGTATGGGATCATCTGATGGAAAGGAAACGATCATGGTGACCGAGGCAGTGAAGCCTATGGCCGGCGATGTGGCCGGGAATGACAATGGCGCCGTGACGGATTCGCGGCCCCTGGTGGACTCGCTGGTCGCGTCGGGAGCGCTGGATCCCCTGTTCGAACGGATAGACGGCGGGCGGATCGAGCTCACCGGCGACGGCGGTCTGCCGGGCGAGCTCACGAGGGTCGCCCTGGAACGCGGCCTGCAGACCGAGACGACGCCGCATCTGGGCTACGCGCCCGGCGACGGGGGGTCGAAGGCGGGCGGCGGGCATGCGAACTCGCGCAACGGTTCGTGTCCCAAGACGCTGTCCACGCCGGTGGGAGAGGCGGCCGTGCAGGTTCCCTACGGCAGGGACGGCTCGTTCGCCCCGAGGTTGGTGCCCAGGCGTTCCGGGAGGCTGGGCGGACTGGACGAGATGATCATATCCCTGTACGCGGGCGGCATGACGGTGCGCGGCATCCAGCACCACCTTGAGAAGACGATCGGCGCGGACCTGAGCCCCGAGACGATATCCAACATCACCGACGCGGTGAGCGACGCCGTGCTCGAATGGCAGGAGCGGCCGCTGGACGAGTTCTGTCCGGTCTTGTACCTGGACGCCGTCAGGGTCAAGGTGCGCGACAACGGCAGGGTGCCGCCCAAGGCGGCGCACATCGCCATCGGCGTCGACATGGACGGGTTCAAGCATGTGCCTGGCGTATGGGTCCAGGACGACGGGGGCGCCTCCTTCTGGGCGCACGTGTGCGCCGAGATGGCCAACCGGGGCATGGCCGACGCGCTGATCGTGTGCTGCGACGGGCTCAAGGGCCTGCCCGAGGCCGTGGAGGCCACGTGGCCCAAGGCGATCGTGCAGACCTGCGTGGTGCGCCTGATACGCGCGGCCAACAGGTTCGTCGCCGACCACGACAGGAAGAGGGTGTGCGCGGCGCTCGGGAGCGTGTACTGCGCGCCCAACGGGCAGGCCGCGGAAAAGGCGCTCGGCGAGTTCGCGGAAAGCGGGCTCGGCCGGAGATACCCGTCGGTGGCCGCCACGTGGAAACGCTCGTGGGACCGGTTCGTCCCGTTCCCGCGGTTCCCGCCCATGCTCCGCCGGGTGGTGTACACCACCAACAGCATCGAATCGCTCAACTACCGGCTGCGCAAGGTCAGCCGCGACCGCGGCCGGTTCCCCCAACGACCAGGCCGTGGTCAAGCTGTTCTGGCTGGCGATCCGCGACATCGAGGACAAACGCAGTCTCAGACGCGCCGAAAACGGCAACACAACCAGGCGCAAAAGCGAGGGAAGGCTCATCGAGGGGCGCATGACGACCAACTGGAAACAGGCCCTCGCCCAACTCGCGGCCGCATACCCCGAACGAATGGAACCTTATTTATAAAACACACCCCAAACACAAACAACTTGACAAGCTCCATCCAGGAGACGATGTGGAACGAGTCCAGCACGCGCTCGGCGTTGGGGCAGTGCTCGGCCACGGACGAGTCGATCCACCTGGCGCCGTCGCCGGTGACGATCCTGATCGACGCGCGCTGCTCCGGCGTCAACCGCTGGAAGAACAGGTCGAGGATCTCCTTGCCGTGTCCGTCGTGCGCCCAGATGACCCGCTTGCGCTCGTGGTCGACGACGACGGTGATGTACGTGTGGCCCTTGCGGTACGACGTCTCGTCCACGCCGATCGCCGTGAGTCCGTCGAACATCGACGGCATCGACGCCTCCAGCCGGTCGGCGACCCTGCGCGCGATCTCGCCGGCGGTCCGCCACGCCACGCGCAGGAAGCCGGACACGGTCTTCTGGTTGGCGACCGTCATCAGCCACGCGCACTGCGTCTCGAAGTCATGCATGAACCGGCTGCCCGGCTCCGCCCACGGCACGCGCGACACCACCACCCCGTGCTCCGCGCACGCCACGCGTGGAACCGGTCCGGCCAGTTCGACGCGGAAGCAGCCGAAGTCCTGGTGGCGCCAACGCCGCTCGCCCCCGCCGTTGTCGTACCCGGGCGCCTTGCTTCCGCAGCGCGAGCACCTGAGCGCCGCCTTCCTGCACCGCACCCGGGCCACCAGGACCGGCGCCGGGCGCAGCGGCGAGTCGTCCAACGACACATCCTCGACGACCATGCCATTGACGTTCAGCAATCGCTTGAATATCCTCTTCAACCAAGGCGCTTTCTTCGGTTGTATTTCTTGGTCGAAAAACAAACCTACAGGAAGCGCCCCTTCACACCCTGGAACTCAACGGCTCACCGACGAACCGACACCCACGAAAACAACACAAGAGCCATATATAGTAAATAGCATGTCTAAGAACCTGAACGCCTCCGTCGCCGTCCTCTTACCTTGTTACAACGAGGAAGTCACCATCGGCAAGGTGGTACGCGATTTCAAAACAGCACTGCCGAATGCCGACATTTACGTGTATGACAACAACTCCACCGACCGCACGGCGGAAATCGCGTCCAGCGAGGGCGCAATCGTCCGCAAGGAGCCACGACAGGGCAAGGGCAACGTGATTCGCGCCATGTTCGAAGACATCGACGCCGACGTGTACGTCATGGCAGATGGCGATGACACCTATCCGGCAGACGCGGCACCTGCCATGGTGGATAAGGTGCTCGAAGGCTACGATATGGTGATCGGCGACCGCTTGAGCTCCACCTATTTCCAAGAGAACAAGCGTCCGTTCCACAACTTCGGCAACCGTCTCGTGCGTGATTCCATCAATGGCTTGTTCCACGCGAACGTCACCGATATCATGACCGGCTACCGCGCCTTCTCGTTCACGTTCGTCAAAACCTATCCGGTGCTTTCGCGCGGCTTCGAGGTTGAGACCGAGATGACCATCCACTCGTTGAACAACAATCTGCGCCTGTTTGAGATGCCGATTCAGTATCGGGACCGCCCCGAGAGTTCGGTCAGCAAGCTCGACACCGTGGGTGACGGCATCAAGGTGATGGGCACCATTTTCCGCATGATTCGCGAATACAAGCCGCTGCCGTTTTTCGGCGGACTTGGCGCCATCCTCGGCATCATCGGCATCGTGCTGTGCGGCAGCGTGACCGTGGATTTCTGGCACACTGGCATGGTGGCGCGATTCCCCACGCTTATCGGCGCTGTCATGCTCGTCATTGCCGGACTGCTATTGTTCATCACCGGCATCATCCTCGATGTCATGGCCAAAAACGACCGCAAAGCATTCATCATTGACGCCAATCAATTCGCCATGATGCGGCGCCAGAAATAGCACAGATTCCAAATAT
>PPYF01525216.1_pt1 | contig 31460 bp, 32 predicted proteins | sample 1559871 | NCBI WGS metagenome assembly PPYF01 (sample SAMN08240021, study PRJNA423297) | Human gut metagenome, whole genome shotgun sequencing project.
ATCTTCATCAGATAACTGACGTATCAAGTCTAAGACCTGATTATAGCCCAAACGTATTTTCAAGGATGCTGTTGCCATTTTCTTCTTTTTATATATATCGCAAATATAGCATTATTATTCGTTCCTTGCACATAAACTCCGTCTTTATTTATACCATTTTTCAACGATCTATCCGATAAAAATAAAACGTTAATCAACATACCCCCTAAAACCAATATATCAACCATCTTCACAGAGAAAAGATATATCACCACATTCAAACCATTTATTTCACTACAATAGGAATCATTTTACTATCCATGCGATTATCCCATATATATGCGATATAAATTACAGAATCTTCTATAAAATAAATTATACGATGATGAGGATACTCCAATAAAGAACGGTATTGCTTCTCTCTACCTACCAATAGTTCTTCTACCTTACCTAATTGAGGATTAGACTGTAAAATACGAACAGCATTCAATATGCCATTTCGAAACTTATCTGCAGCTTTCTGACCTAAATTCTTCTTATACCACTGAAATATAGCCTTGAAAACATCTAAAGCTTCTTCATCCCATTCAACTTGAAACTCTACCACGACATTATTCTCTTTAAGGCTTCTTCATTACACACCTTTTTTCCCTGAGAAAAATTCTTTTCTACACGGTCTAAAATTGTATGAAGTTCATCTATTGAACAACAACCTGGTATAGATGTAGAACTTGAATAAGCTCCATATTCAGAGGTTGGTTCTGACACATGTGAAAGATATTCTTTCTTCTCTATATCATGAGATTTTTTCTTTTTCATTTTATGAATTATTTCATTGCTGTCCCATTAAAATCTAAAAGAGTTCTTTGAAATATTTGAAATTTAGTTAGTTACAGCGATTTTCCGAGCGAACGGACTTGAATTTGTAGCTTTGCATCAGATTAATCCGATGGCATATGTTCCAAGACAAATACGTTTTCGCTCAATTGGCTTCATTTCTGAATCGAAGTAAGTTTAACCGCATAGTCACCAAGTATGATGGTGATAAATATGTGAAGCACTTCACCTGCTGGAATCAACTACTTGCTTTGATGTTTGGTCAACTTTCTAATCGTGAAAGTCTGCGAGATTTGATAGTTGCTCTTGAAGCTCATCATTCCAAATGTTATCATTTAGGAATGGGTAAAAATGTATCAAAGTCATCGCTGGCAAGAGCAAATCAAGATAGAGACTATCACATCTTTGAAGAATATGCTTACTACCTGGTTAGCGAAGCACGACAAAAGTGTGCTAATCATATTTTCAAACTTGGCGGTAACGTTTATGCTTTCGATTCGACAACTATTGACCTGTGCCTTTCAGTCTTTTGGTGGGCAAAATTCCGCAAAAAGAAAGGTGGTATCAAAGTGCATACATTATATGATGTGGAAACACAGATTCCTGCATTCTTTCATATCACGGAAGCATCCGTACACGATTCTAAAGTTATGATTGAAATTCCTTATGAACCAAGCTCTTATTACATCTTTGACCGCGGTTATAACAACTTCAAAATGCTGTATAAAATTCATCAAATTGAAGCCTACTTTGTTGTCAGAGCAAAAAAGAATCTCGGGTACAAATCCATCCAATGGAAACGTAGGCTGCCTAAGAATGTGCTTTCAGACGCAAGTGTACTTCTGACAGGATTCTATCCTAAACAATATTATCCAGAGCCACTTAGATTGGTTAAATATTGGGATGAAGAACAAGAACGAGAATTTACATTCATAACCAATGCGATGCATATATCTGCGCTTCAAGTTGCTGAACTTTATAAAAATCGCTGGCAGGTAGAGCTGTTTTTCAAATGGCTCAAGCAGCACCTTAAAATCAAAAGATTTTGGGGAACTACAGAGAATGCTGTTCGAATACAGATATATGCTGCTATATGCGCTTACTGTTTGGTGGCAATCATTCAACACGATATGCAACTGAACAGAAGTACATATGAAGTGTTACAAATACTGAGCATCTCATTGACTGATAAGACTCATCTGAGAGACCTCTTTGATAAAACTAAATTTCAAAATGACAAAGAACGATTCGGACCAAATGAGCCAAGTTTATTTAATTTTTAATTCGTCCCAATTTTAATGGGACACTAATGGAATTATTTTATACCACAAAGGTAACAAGTAAATCCGAGAATAGATACTAATCCATAATTATTTTCCCTTAAACCGATAGAAAAGGACGTTAATCAACATACCCCCTAAAACAGATATATCAACCATCTTCACAGACAGTTGATATATCATACATACAAACACATATCAGCTTTTACGCCAATATGAGGGTATAAGTCAGGAATATACCGCTGTATTCTTCCTAACCCGTATAATGCAGGGAATTCATGAATATATCATGAGTTCAGGGACCTACATATTTCTTTGATACAATTTTAAATAATTCGTAATACCTTCCAGCAATATATTCGTGACGCACCGCTTCCCTTCTTCCGAGAGAAGGAATTCAACATCATTCTTATTATCCTGAAAGAAATTCTCGACCAGCACTGCCGGACAATTCGTTTTCTGACAGATATAAAGATTGGCAGTCCAATAAAGATCCTGTGGAGACGGACGACGAACTTTTACTTTCCTGTTCAAGGCAGCTTGCGTCAGCTGCCGGGCAAGCCGTTTGCTGTTCATTGAAGCATTGTTACCAACAAATACGCTCCATCCGTTTGCAGGCATCCACTCAGCACCACTCCCCATTGCATTGCAATGAATTGATATCAATATAGCTTCCTTGTCGAATGCATTGATACGCTTCACACGCTCAGATAACGTCACATCATTTTCTTCCGACACAATACGCACGGCATCAATACCTTCATTTTGTAATCCGGTTACCACTCGGTCTGCTATTTCACGAGTATATGCATACTCCTTCAAACGATCGTCAGGCGAACATTTGCCGGGAGTTTCCTTGCCGTGTCCGTTATCTATTAATACTTTCATGTATAAAATGTATTCTAACAGGCTTATTATTCATTGCTCCAAACCTCTTCACTTGTAACTGGAGCATAAGCACCATCTTTAGCTTCAAAAATGACAGAAGGTTCAATCACTTCCACCGTATGCCAAGCCCCCATAGGAACTTGACATCCATACCTAGCTTCTGTAGGACAAAGCCGGATGCGTTTTACCTCACGGAGAGATGGAACTTCTTTATTTGAATCAGATTCTTCATAAATTACCTCATCCATCTTTCCGTACAAACAGATAACCGTCTCACTGGTATTTAGATGTCTGTGAATTGGAACCACCGTTCCAGGCAACAATGCATTAAGGATTCGCTGGCTGGAATCGGATGAAGATGTACGCAGGTCAAAACTTTGACGAAGGCGTGAACTTTCAATAGCCTGTTCAAATAATCTTCCTAAAAAGTCTTTGTCAAAATCCATAATCATTCATTATTGGGTAACCGTTTTACTTTTTGAGGCCAAAAAAGGAACTTACAAAAAATCCATGTCGATTTAAGAAAACTCTTTATCTTATTCATAGTCTCAACGAAGACTCCACCCATAACTGATATCAGTCTACTTCTGCTTTATAGTTATGAGTAAAGTATTCTACGTGTTATTTTACAATAGCTTCTTTAATACAGTCTACAATATATCGAACATCCTCGTCCGTCACATACGGACCGGCAGGCAAACACATACCCACCTTGAACAATGCTTCTGAAACACCATTCACATAAGCAGGAGCATTCTCGTACACAGGTTGCTTGTGCATCGGTTTCCAAACCGGACGTGCCTCTATTTTCTTTGAAAACATAAATACACGCAGAGCCTCCACATTCTCGTTAGGCTGACAATCGGTTGTTGGATTGTCCACCATATGGATCACACCTGCGGCACCACCTACAGCAGTCCTGATAACTTCCTTGTAAGCATTTTCCTGCCCTCGAATCTTCAAATTCTCATCAACTGTAATCGTGCAAAGCCAATAGTTAGAGTCATAATTGGTATCGGGAGCCTCATGCAAAGTAACACCTTCTACATCTTTCAGTAATTTCTTGTAAATAGTCTGTATGTGTTTATGATGCTCGATATGATCATTCAAAACAGTCATCTGACCACGCCCAATACCGGCACAGATATTAGACATACGATAGTTGTAACCAATAGCCGTATGCTGGTAATAAGGATAAGCATCGCGAGCCTGTGTTGCATACCACATGATATTGTTCTTGCTTTCGGTATCACGACAGACAAGAGCACCGCCACCCGAAGTAGTTATCATCTTGTTACCATTGAATGACAACACACCAAACTTACCAAATGTTCCAAGTACCTGCCCTTTCCAACGAGAGCCACATCCTTCAGCAGCATCCTCAATCACCGGAATGCCATATTTATCGGAAATCGCCATAATCTTGTCGCAATCGTATGGCATGCCATACAGTGCCACGGGCACGATTGCCTTGGGATATTTACCGGTCTTCGACTTACGGTCGAGAATAGCTTTCTCCAGTAATTCCGGATCCATGTTCCAAGAATTCGGTTCAGAATCAATGAATACAGGGATTGCGCCAAGATAGGTTATCGGATGGGAAGAAGCACAAAACGTAAAACTCTGCACACATACCTCATCGCCTTTACCTACACCGCATGCCAATAGCGCCAAGTGTACGGCAGCCGTACCGGCAGACAACGCAACTACTTCACACGGAGTTTCCGAACCATCCTCATTTTTCGACACGAACGCTTTCAAGTCATCTTCAAAGCCATTCACATTCGGACCAAGCGGAACTACCCAGTTGGTATCAAATGCCTCCTTTACGTATTTCTGTTCCAAACCAGCCTCGCTCATGTGGGCAAGGCAGAGATAAATTGTATTTCTTTCTTCCATAGCAAGTTATTCTAATTGTCAAAATTAATCTCGATTTCTTTTTGTAGTACTCTCTATGCAGACTTCGTGTTCATAGACTTTATATGATACATCACTTTTAGTTCAATTCACTAATAATACACTTTAATGATTGAACTATTCGCACACAATAACATCAAATAAGGCTATATTTCCTTTTGGAGAGTTAAGTATATCCGCATCATTACATAAATAGTGACACAAATTTTCTATTTTAGGCAAATTTCCATCATTAGGAGGCATGCAAACAATATGATATACATTATTACTTTTGTCTGCAATATGAGTCCTGTCCACTGATATAAAACCTTTTCTAGACATTGCCACAAATGATTTCAGATATTCCTTTTTTGCCTTTTCATCATTTCCAAACCTTTCATTCAAAAATAGTTCATTCAAGTTGATTTGTTCTTCTGAATATAAATTCGGTGCAAGAAAAACTACTCTTTGAATTTCTCTCAATTTATCCCTGTCATTTACAGCATCGGGTAACATTCCCCCTGCAGAAGCAACATGAACAAAAAGACCATTTATGACACAAAACCAATCTATGTCTCGTGAATAGATATAGTCATCTTCGTATTTCATAAGTTAGGAAATATATATTTACAATTTTCACATGAAGGTATAATCTCTTTAGTTCTAGGTCGTACAGTCTCTGTAAAATGCAGTGCATTAAGATGGTTATCATGATATTTCTTCATATAGGCATTGCCTGAATGCTGTTCAGCACAATTACCAATAATAAACCTTTCACCAATATTTGACGGATATCCAATATCACCCAAGGTTTCTATACGATTTTTTAATGTCGTATGCCAAACGACACCTTTAGGACTATGGGAAAATCCCTTTGTTGTATTAGAATAGGTTCCATCATGACAAATTGAAGCACAAGCTGGCAAATCCCAAAATTTACTTTTGATAGATTTATTCTTTTTCAAAAGGTTATTATGATTTTGAATTATAAATTTACAATAATCCTTTATAGTTCTATGCATACTCTCATTCATTATTCTTATCTTCCGTCCTTCTATCTTAAATTCCCTAAATCCGTTTTCCAAGCTACAAACGGACATTTCTCTTCCAGTTCTACATGCAGATTCAGATTATACCTCATCAGTTCCATAGCTTTCTCCACCACCTTCTCATGTAGATAATCAGCAATATTGTTAGTCAGTACTGGAGCTTTCATTTCCTGCACTACTGCACCTTCCTTTTGCTCCTTATCTATATAAGCAAAATGAGGTGAAACGGTATTTGTAAAGATGTTGGCAGCAAGAGGACAAGCCTTCTTCAATCGTACCAATACATCCTTACGATTACGCATACCTTTCAGCCTATTCCAGAACTCACCCCAAGCGCACACTAACAACAACCTACCTTCTGAAAGAGAATAGACAGACACAGTAAGATAAACACCTCTTTTCACCTTGAAAATGATGTCCACACAATCCTTCTGCACGAGAAAAGTCATCTGACTCTCATTGTAGAATTGTGCTTTGGTACAACTGCTGATGAAAAACATAGATCAAAGAATTAGAAGTCCGTTACTTGCTTTTTGATTACTGAACTGAGATAGTCCATCTCCTCCTTACCATATCGCTGGTCAATAGTCAGAGGAATGATATTACTGGCTATCCAATATTCGAAACTGCCTACAGGATGCTCTTTAGTCACATATCCCCACCAACGACCCTGGAAGTGCTTTGCAGCAAAGAGACACTGAATACAGCCATCTTCTTCCACCACAAGTGGATATACCATCGGGATGGTCTCATCATCGTAATACTGCAATGGATCTATCAGATTGATATCCTTCAATTGTTCATGTATGTACACAAAGTTCTCCCTACGAATTCTGCGAATTTCATTGTAATCGGTTCCATCCAGAATAGTGCGAGTCAGTTTGGACATTTTCATCACTGGCTCATGATCAATACGTTCCTCATTTACAGAACGAGCCTCATAGCCCTTACCTTCACAGCCGTACTCTATACGCATCAGCAGGAAAGCTGCGGTATCCGAACTGTAGCACTGGGGATACTCATCCATATAGAAATGGGCATCCTTACCTACAACGTAAGCACCATCTGGCACGCCCACAAACTTACGGCAGGAGTACACATTCAATGCACCCTCCACCGGAGGACAGAAAAATGCTTGACAGTTGTCTATAATAGGATGCTTAGTAAGCTGAGCCAGCTCCACCATACGCTTATGCGACATCACACCATAGTAGTTCACTAATAATGCAGCCTCATCATCCGCAGGCTGCAAGTCGGTAGGTTCCCAGTCCCTGTCGGTATGATAATACTTCACCTCCACCCCGTAAGCCAACATCGTCTCGCGAATAGAGTCACACTGATAATACGGAACCCAGATAGCCTTACATCCTGTCACACGGAATGCGTGCCAGATAGCAGAACGCCCCGTGTTCAGACGAGCCACATCCTTATCCCCCTTATACCTCTCCTGTCCCTTGCGGAACTGAAGTTCTATGAATGAGCCTATTTCCATTATTAATTCAAACTAATTTTTCTTTTTATATACGAGATGAATACAAAAGAGTTCCATATCATCATCGGCACAGACTCAATAGACTGCTCACAGTAATACCAGATACGCTTATACCTCGAAACGACCTCCAAGTCTCATATCATATTAAGCCCTACCAGTAATCTTAGCAATTACAGCATCTACAGCGCCATCAATCTTCTTGCGGTTCTCAAGATGTTCAGCAGGCATCCAAATGTCAATTACATCCAAACGATCACGTACCTTCTGTACCTCTTCTTTAAGGTCGATAGGACGTGAATTAGCATCCACATCCATTATCCCCTTAAAGGTACGGCTGAGAATGACACTCTGCGAACCTAAACGGACATGCTCACCAAGGATATTATCTGAAGGAAGCATACCTTCTCCAATACGAGCGATGCCACCGAAACCAAAAGGCATACCTGCTTTATTACATTTGTCAGCAATATACTCTATCAGACCATCATTCAGGAGTTCGAACATAAATGTCAAGCCCATAGAAATATGTAGGTCATTGAGTCCGATGAAGAGTTCATCCACTCCAGGGACTGCGAGAATCTTGTCCAAACGAGCCATGGCTGCCGCTGTTTCTATCATGATGCAGACTTTGGCACGCCCATTCACATACTTCACAAATGTTTCAGCATCGTGTTGATCCATCACCATAGGCAGCATCAGCACATCCGCTCCATAAGCAATGGCTTTATCCACCTCCATTTCGGTATATGCACCAATAGGATTGGTACGAACCAACAATTCAGACTTGTCCAACACCCTACGGATAAAAGGAATGGTCTCAATGCTATTATGGCTCAATACAGCATTTCTTCCATGCTGTCGCTCTGCTTTACCAACATACTCCATATCAAAGAATATGCGATCAACACCGGCTTCCTGAGCCTTTATTGCCGATTCTGCATCATCGCACAGAATCATTAATTTCAGATGTTTCATATGAAAGAAGTTTTATATTTCATTATTTCTCACCGGCTTACAAGGACTACCAAATGCCACCACATTGTCAGGAATATCTCGCACCACTACACTACCAGCTCCAATCATACAATTCTTGCCAACAATAATGCCTTGAATCACGCAACTCCCAACACCAACCCAAGTGCCCTCACCCACATGGGTATCACCACTAATGTTCACACCTGGGGCGATATGGCAATAGTCCTCAATTATACATTCGTGATCAATACTTGCACCAGTATTCACAATACAATGCTTACCGATTACGGCATCCGCATTGATTACGGCACCAGCCATCACTACTGTCCCCTCGCCTATCTTAGCAGAAGGGCTTACAACGGCGGAAGGATGAATAGCAATTGAGAACTCCAATGTATGGCCATATCCTTTGGCCTTAGTCTGCAGTTCCTCCACCACAGCCCTACGAATTCCGTTCACACCGATGCTCACTATCATTGGCGACAGACCCTCAGCATCATGTAGGACGGGACGTCCAGAGCACTCATTGATTTTCTTATTGTCGTCAACGAATGCCTGAACCTTTATCCCATTAGCATGTAGTATGTCTTTGATCACCTTTCCGTGGCCACTTGCACCAAACAGATACATGTCAGTCAATATCTCTTAATATTTCAAAAGCCTCTGCACGCATTGCAGAAACTGTACATCCGCGATAACCGGCAAGATGCTCAATAGCTTCCAGTGAACGGGAAGCAGGGAACGGATACAACTGAGATTTGAAGCAACTCATTGCATCCAGTTTCTTCTGGAACTCTTCTACAGTAAAGGTATTATACTTAACTGGTACAAAGAAGTCTGCAGCAATGGGCTCACCCCATTCAGTCTCGCTGAGGGTTTCGTATGCATACACATGCTTCACCTTGCAGTTAGCCAATGGACGACAAGCCACCATAGCACAATCATGTACAATAACATGATCTTTATGGCAATCACCACGATGAGGAATGTAGACGGTATCCACCTCGAGTTTGCGGATAACAGCCGACATCTCGTTCGCCATCTTGAAACGAGGATACTGATCCAATGCAGGTGCTGGAAAATCAAGGAAGGCAGTTTCCTTTACGCCTAACATCTTGTGAGCTGTAACAGCCTCCGAACGAATCTGTTTAATCAGTTCTTCGCTGAACAACTCAGGAGCACCGACATGTGCATTGGTGCAAATCAACACATACACATTGTTGCTAGCAGCAATCTCTTTTGCCATGGTTGCACCACAACCGAGAATCTCATCATCAGCATGTGGAGCTATAATAAGAATATTCTTCATTTTTACTTCTTCATATCTTTTCGTTCAATATCCAAATACTCTCTTACGTACTCTCCGTAATCGGTCTTGGTGCGCAAGAAAATCAGTTTGAATACACTAGTCATTATCTTCACGTCCAGTGTCAAACTCACCTGATTAGCATAATCAGCCTCGTACTTCAACTGCTTATCCCAAGTCACATAGTTTTCAAAGTACATTGACTCTGGAGGTATCAAGCCACCACGAACCTTAAAACGATTCTTTTCATATTCAGTATAATAGTCGTTGTACTTTGGATAAAGAGGTCTTGGGCCTATCACAGCCATATCACCACTGATGATACTGAATAGTTCTGGCAGTTCATCCAATGATGATGATCGTAACCACTTACCAAATCCTACCAAACGCTGCTCATCAGGAAGCAGATTACCCTCTGCATCCCTCTCATCCGTCATTGTTCTGAATTTACAGATATAAAAGGTCTTGCCACCCATGCCTGTACGTGCTTGTTTAAAAAAAATCGGACTACCCAATTTTATTCTGACAAGAATGCACAGAACCAGGAACAACGGACTGATTACAATGAATAGCAAGAGAGCGGACGTAAAGTCGAACGCCCTTTTGAAGCATTTATAAATCATAACTGCTCGTTTAACTTTTTAACCTCATTGACTACATACTCAAAATCGTAACCACAATTGAAGATGTAATCGAGTACTGACATACAAGGAGCAAACTCACCGCGAATCTGAGGATAAGCGATAGGCTTATAGTCCAGATACCAAAGCTCCACACCACAGTCGGTGAAGTGAGACTCTGTCTGATAAGTACGAGCACCATTACCGCTGATGTAACGATCTCCACCTACAGACAGTGTCAGGTCAATAACCTTCTCCTCGCGTTTTGTCTCTATGCCCAACTCTGAAGAACGTACAAACTTTGGCTTGATACCGAACTTAGCCGCGATAAACTCATTGAAGGCAATGTTCAGGTCTGCCACATTAGGGAACTGAGTCATGTAAAGCTCCTTTATCTCAGGAAATGTCTCCTTGAAGAATAGAGCCTTCGTATAGTTCATTTCAATGGTCTTAAGGTGCTTCTCATTCCACTTCAGTTCATACTTTGGGCGAACGACACTAATCAGGTCACCCATGTGCTGCTCTACAGGGAACTTCAGACGGAAAACACCATGAGGAGTCTTAATAGAATTCACATTGTGATCAGCTTCGTTACTGTATTGAGCATCATCCAAATGAATAAACACATCACTCAGATACATTTTGTAAAATAATCCCAACCAAGGGATGTAGTCGGGTTGATGAATACCTACGTTCATATTGTTTGGTTTTAATTAAATTTGTCTATAATCTATAGTATAATATCAGCATCAAAACGTTTATTAAACATTGGCCAGTTGAGATTAAATCTCCCCATTGATCATCTTGAGTCTATTCTCGTATGTCAACTCGAGCATTTTTGATCTCTCGAATTTCTCTTTTACACGCACTAGTCCAGCTTCTGAGAATTGCTTTTTCAAATCATTATCAGAACCTAACTTCAGCATAGCATCTGCAAGTTCATCTACAGTATGGTCTGGAACAAGAATACCAGACTTACCTTCTTCAATTACCTCTGAAGGTCCCGGAACATTTGTTGTGATGATGGAACATCCCATTGCCATTGCCTGCTGAATTACCATACTGAAACCTTCTCTATATGTTGGATGTACCAGAATATCTATTGCTGACATGTACTTTTGGACCTCACGGCTGAATCCATGGAATATCACATTCTCATTAGTCTTTGCCCACTCCATTGTCTCGGGATCCAAATTACAACGAATTTCATCGAAAGCTCCAATCAATAAAAGCGCAAAGTTTGGACTGTTTGTTTTACGGAAAGCATTCAGCAACTCATTTGTGCCCTTGTCAGTCTCAATCCGACCAACATATCCGAATACTGTTTTGCCCTCCAACTTAGGATATTCCTTCAATACCTCAGCCATGAACTGCTCACGCTTCTTATAATCAAATACTTTGAGATCAACGCCAATAGTACCTCCAACGCCAATTACTGAACATTTCTTTCTATCCATCACACCATCGTCCACAGCTACATCCATATTCTTGTAACTTGCTACCGTGATATGGGTTGCCGGATCGCAAAGAAACTTCTCGACTCTACGGAATATCTTACGCTTCAAACCTTTATAGCCCACATACAGTAAGCCCCACGAGCAATAGACACGAGTCTTTATGCCAAGTATCTTTGCTGGCAGACAAGCATAGAACGAAGCATTCGTTGTTGCATACTGCACATAGTCGAATTTCTCGCGCTTAAATATCTTATAGAACTCAAAGGGTTTTGTCAGTATATCATTTATACTGATTCCCCTCTCCATCTGCACATTGATGCAATTGAAATCCTTACCGTATTTTTCAAGGAAACGATCTGACATCGTACACAGCAAAGAAACGTTATACCTACGCTCCTTAAACAAGTAAGCCACTGGAATCACGAAGGATTCCAAAGTGTTTTCATTTGTCGCTATAAAACAAAGTCTATTTAACATATAATTATTTATTTGTATTAGCCGTATTCCTAATTATAGAATAGATGCGATCATGCATTATAGTTATGTCATGATTGCGTTTTCCACATGCTACCGCTTTTTCCGCATATTCTCTTATCACATTCCGATCTGTCAACTTCAGAAGACTTAGCATCAGTTCGTCTTTAGTTGTAGCTACAAGTGCTGCATCTTCATTCTTAAAATATTCGATAGGCGCCACATTTTTTGGACCTACTGCCAGAATGCACTTACCACTTTGAATATAGTCAATAATCTTTGTTGAGAACGACAGACGTGCAATAGACATGTTCTTGCCATCCATAGACTCCGTAAAGACCTGAACATCGCTGTTGGCAATTATCTCTGGTACCTTAGCGTAAGAAACTGGTGGACACAACTCAACTCCAGCATCTACAAGCAAACGTTTTTTATCCAATTCTGACACTATGGAATTGGTATAGACAGACAAGCGTATTTTTTGACCATCCTTGTTAATCTCCTTCATACACTCGGCAATGTAGATTAAGGACTCCAAACGTCCTATCAGTATATTGCCAAGATAAACCATACGTACAGGGGTATGGATAGTTTCAACATCAGGCTTTAGCTTGTCAGCATCAAAGCTTTTGGTAATGAATGTACTATCAACTCCAAAAATCCGGTCGTATTCGGTTTTCATCTTCTGACTGGATACGAATACATGCTGACAATGATCCACTGTCCACTTTACATGCTTACGAAGAAAATACTTATACAGTTTATCTATAAAACCTGTACAACTTTCATAGCAGTACACATCATCCATCAGAAACGTAACAGAAGGCTTTTTAGCAACCTTATATACATAGTTGTTAAGTCTGTTCATCAAAATCAATGGAGATCCGTCAAGCCATACAATGTCAGGTTCAAAGTCAAAAATGAACTGCTTCAGTTCTTTTGTTTTCCATCCATTCAGTCTCCATAACAAATCACGTAAAAAAGCAAATAGGGATGTTCTATGGCCTCTGACCCAAGTCATTACAGAAGTTTCTTGCCTAGCGGTTGTATCTTTAATCTCTACGGACTCGGGAAAGACCTTGCCCTCTGTATCTATTACCTTGCCCGTACGAAGGCTCCATTTACATAGTTTCTTGACTAATGAGAACTCTGATATCTGGTAGAAGCGGTGGCAACACCTTGTGTTAGGCTGTTGAGTCTCTATGTATATTCGCGCAATCTTGTCTGGATCATAATCTCCAAACAAATTTGTAAGCGTATTTGAAACGCTTGTATCATCCCAATTCAATCGGGAAACTATCAAAATCTTTGGATATTTCATAGTTATGTTTGCCAAAAGAATGAATATGGCGTATTACGACTAGTGTATAAGAAATAGAAAACTATAGAGCCAATTATGAAATATGTCATAGTTTTATTTTTTGCATAATAACACGAGTTTGGCAAAAAAATCATCAAGAATGGTGCATAACATATTGCCAAACGAAACATATTTGGCGATATTCCGGAAAGAGCTTGCATAACGCATACAATAACAGACATTCCCAACATGAATCTTGCTAAAGAAGATTCCGCCCGTTTATAATACTTATAGCCAGCAAATGCCATTACAAGAATCAACACATAGAAGATTAATGTTACCGATGTGTAGGACGTATCCTTTTCCAAATACCCTTCAAAATGCTCATTTCCGAGAGTTTCAACCATTGTCGCAAGAATTAATTGTCCATATAAGATGGTAAAAATTGCGATTAAGACGACCATTGGAAGGAAATATTTCTTTTCCCTGATTAAATACAATGGAAATGCAACAAGAAATATCAGACCCACCGAATGACAGGAGAATCCTATCGATACTAAAGCGACCATCAATACATATTTTTTGTCTAAGAATGAAAGGAAGGCAAGAATCATGAATGACATTGACATTACCTGCTTAAGTCCTGCCAATGAGAATAAAAACAGACCGACAGTAACAAAAACCAAAATACTTAAAAGTTTATCTTTGGAAAAACGCTTGGTAAAAAGAAATATTGCAAACGCATAAAGAGCCTCTACGAAGCCAAACCAAACTTGTACAGGTAATTCTACAAGCGAGAATACTTTACTTGTATAATAGTAACCAATATAGCCCTCGTAGCGTTCATCTATACCATGAAAATCATAAGAAGGCATACCCAAATAATCTGATAGATATCCTGGAGTATCTGCTCCAACGGATACAGACCTCAAAGCTGCCATTAATATGATTATAAGCCACACTATTTGACAATACTTGAGTTCATATTTCATCTTTATCGCCAAATCTTGATGGTTTACAACTTTATTTCTTAAAACAAGAATAAGTATTACCAAAGCAATATAATAAATCATATCTATCTACCTATCCAAAACTTCATATTTACTTACCTTATTCTTAAACTCCAGAACTATCTCCTTCATTTTTTTACAGTACACACCAGTAGGGCAACATCCGTTTGGTGAAGTACCAGTCGGCTAGTTTTTTAATAAAGTTCATATTATTCTAAAATTAGCTTCTTGCAAATTGACAACAATTTTAAAGAACGCTCTATATAATTATCAAACTTAGCAAGTTCCTTGGCTCCTTGATCTACTAATTTTTCTCTAATAATCCCATCTGTTGCAACCTTGTATATCGCATCAGCCGCACTCTTTCCAGATAAAGCTTCATAATATTCTGCTGCATCTCCACAGAGCCCTCGTGCAAATCCAAGATTAGTAGTCACTATAGGTCTTTTCATACGCATTGCTTCAGGATAGGTTGCAGTAAAACATTCTAAAAGTGTCGGCTGGAAGACTATATCACATTGTTCGTAAAGCGAAGGACATTCGGAGATGTCTACCTTTCCAATAAACAGAAAATGCTCTGTCAGTTCATCCGGTATCTTTGGAAATTGGCTTTCTTCTATTGTGAATACAAAACGGAACTTAAATTCAGGATACTCTTTCTTAAGTACTTGAGCAATTTCAATTGATATAGGCAGATTCTTGTGCGGGTATGAACTTGATATAGTCAGCATTGTTTTTCCATCAAATGCAGGCAGCTGTTTGCAATTCTGCATTTCAGGATAGTCGAAAACCTGATTATAATAATTGGTTACAGTATACACCTTCTTGCAATGGAGTAGTTTCTGCACTCTTTCTGAAATTAACGCATTCTCTGCATAATAGTAACGAGAACTCCTCCAATAGAAGAATGTCATCAACCAATTGTTAAATTTCAGCTTTATCCGCTCAAAGAAAGGCTTGCCTGTAAAGTAAGGGGACTCTGGCATTACAAGATGCGCCAATGCAAATCCACAAAGATGTGGTTTGCGAGGAGTCCACCATGTTGGAGCAAACACAGAGAATACCACATCTATATTCTCCTTCTCGGTTATCTCATCCAGGAACTTATCGCGAGCAAATAGATAGGTTCTCCAAGAATTATGTATCTGGTATTTATATAACTTGACGTTACCGTAATTCTTAATCTTATCCGCTATGTTATTCATCTGTGGAGATAATACTACCACAAATGTGTCTTCTGCGAATTGATTAAGCGAGCAACAGAGCGAATCTGTCACCTGTGTTGCACCACCGGGGCCAAGATTAGAAGCGTTTATTAATATCTTCATACTGTTTGAAAAAAGTCTTTTGCACTTTTTCTATCTATAGATAATGAAAGGGTGTTTTGAGAATAACTGCTAATGACATTCTTGTCTACTGTCATCATAATTGAATGCAGATCTTCCGGTGCTGTATTTTCTACATCAATAATATAATTCATACCTTCAAGAGTAACCCACTTTTCTGCAACAGATGTTGAGATGACAGGAAGACCACATGCCATATATTCTGCAAGCTTAGTAGGTGATGCAACTGCATTCATCACAACATTATCTCTAATTAGAAAGGATACGTCTGATGCACTAAGGTAAGAAGAGACCTCATTGTATGGAAGTGACTTCACAATCAAGTGAGGAATTATGTTCGCAAGCTTTTCGTTTTCAACAATTCGGTTGAGCCCCTCATTATCTTTCGTTAAAACAAGTATCTTACTGTTGACATACATGTTATGATAAGTCATGAAGTACTTCAATGCAGTCTCAACCTTCTGCCATTTATGCATGCCACCAGAATACACAAAAAGCAACTCATTGTCTGCTACTTGGAGCTCTTTTCTAATTCTGAGACGGTCATGTTCTTTATATTTAAAAATATTGGTATCGACTCCACATCGGAACACGCAGATATTACTTTCTGTGCAATTATGTTTCCTAACGAGATGGCGCTTCATCTCGTCGGACTGACAAACTATTTTATCAGCTATCTTAACAGAGTTCTTTTCGCTATTCTCGAGACTATGGTTAACTACACCTGTTGAGTACAAAGCTTCTTCTGGAGCTGCCCCATGGATATCTAGGATAAGTTGTGTGGTCTTGAAGAATAATTTTCTTAATGTTTTCAGTCCGACAGGTAATGTCCACTCCTCTATATAATGTGTAGGTTTGTACTTTATGCACAAATATGCAACAATAATGGAGCGATAGAAATTATCCCAAATACCCAAATGAGCAATTCGAGGTATATAATATTTCCTTACAATTTTTGGAGACAAGGTAAATCTCCCCTCTTTGCTTACGTATTTGTACGCTCTAAATGAATAAAACTCTATTTCAATCACCTCATTTGACAAGATGCCAACAACATCTATATCAATATTGATAACTCGTTTCATTTCACCAGAAATAGGATTCTGGCAATGATGTGCATGTATAACCATAATCGGTATTATAATACTCTTTTTAACCTATTAATAATCTTATTTCTTTCTCTAAGTAAGATATCATTTACTTCTTTCCAATCTATTTCTTTGTTTATTAATTCGATATTCAGATAAGACGCGTTATATATCATCCTATCTTCCAAACCTAGCAAATATAAAATCGAGATAAATCGTTCAGCTCCTCGATTCTTGTTTACATATACGACGAAAGGTTTGTTGAACAAAATAGAAAATACACATCCGTGGAAAGAATCTGTTACAACAAAGTCTGCATTGTAGATTCCATTCAACCAACTTTCAACTGAAGGAGCGACCCTTTCTTTTAATGGCTTATTTGGATTTTCAGCATTAGTATTAAACTCGTTTAATGCCATTCCCGTTTTTTCTAACACACCTTTAATCAGCAAGTTCTTATCAGCGGTTGAATCAAGAATATAAGTAAATACATTTTTGGGGGTATCATTATCTTTCTTTTGAAAAGATTTATATGCAGGAACACCTGCCAATAACGTTGGATCTAAATCGCAATACACATTATCTTGATACTTTAATTCTTCGCGTACAAGTTTCAACCCGCTATTCTCGCGAACGGAAACATAAGAAAATGACTTCAATAGTTTAGAGCAAAAGTTTGTCTCCTCTTCTGTAAATTTCCAATCTCTAACACCAAAAGAAGCGGCATAAGCCATTTTTTTAATTTTGTCATGTACTCCTTTGAAAAAATAGTTTTCAATGCCCAAAACGTACATAGGTCTCCAAACCTGATCACTACCCACTATAACAGCATCATAACTGTTGTTAATTAGTTCTGTTAATTGTTTGGCATTAGAAACTCTTCGTGAAAAGTTCAAATGTTGCTCTATAAATGGGCGAACATTTTGACTACGATAGTTATATTCTGATTGAGGCGAGAATTTCACAAATTCTCCTCTAAGTTGTTTAACTATCGCCTTGATAAAATATGTTATCCTTCCTTTAACAGAATCAGGCGTCGTATAATTGATTATTTGAACATTGTTACCCAAAGCCTCTAATGCGGTTTTAAGAGCATACGCTTGCATTATACCACCAAAGCCAATATTCGGTGTAATTGTTAGAATACCAATTTTCATAAATGTAGCTTTCTTTTAATAAATCCAATTGCTCGTTGTCCAAAACTTACAGTTAAGAGTGACTGCATATATTTTAATGTGGAATTTTTATATTGATAATTCTTGAAGAAAGTTTCGCGTTTTGGATGGAAGACCGTATTTTCACGAAGACCTGCGTTGTACTTTAAGGCATCGCCATATGTGCACTTCTTCGATTTTAAGTTACAACCTTCGAATAGTAGCTGACCTTTGCCTGTATTTACCAACACCATGCTTGTACCCTTATTATCATCAAAATCTGGTGCGACATTTTCAATACCCCAAAAATCGGCAATTGTTATGTCACTATTGCTCTTTCCATGCTTTGCAGGACACTTAGTACATGAAGAGCGAATAATTAAACTGTAATTAAATGCGTTGAAATATGGATTCTCATAATGTACTGAAGACAATTCGGTACTTGAATTACCTTCGCCGGTAGGATCGGCAATACTGAAGACTATTCGGTACTTCCGCCATCCGTACTTTTTTTCCCTAAATTTGATTTCCTCAATAAAGGAAATCAAATTTAGGGAATGAAATTCGGTACTTCCGCCATCGACCGCCCTTTGGGCGGTTTTACTTATTTCGTAAATATACTTACCCCATATTCCTGGACTTGGAACACCATGACAAGCAACATCAACTGTGTATAGGTTATGGTACTCTTTACGTAAGAATAGTTTCAGGGCCTTTATCTGACATGGAGTACCTGAATAAAGCACTGTCCTTCCTTTTTTTAAGTAACTTTCTACTTCTGAATATGTAAGGGCGGTATCTGCCTGAACATATTTAGATCCTCTTAGTCTCCAAAGTTCTTTTTCGTCTGACACACAAAGCATCTTAACTTGCCAGTCATCCCTAAAAGCTGCTCCTACAACTATCCCGCCTTCTTTTAATACACCTAAAGCCAACAATGAGAATATGCCTCCAGATGAACTTTGGCCTCTAATATCTTCATCATTCGATATGGCTGCATACGTGCCATTTGGTTCTCTTTCTTCTGTATTATTAATGCACGGACAGATTTTTTCACATAATCCGCACTCAATACAAATTTCGTGATCTGCTACGGGATACCAAAAACCCTCGGCATCCGTTATCATTTTAATGCAACTTTTGGGACACTTTTGTACACAAGAGCCGCAGCCACAACATTTTTCCTTATCTATAATATCAATCATCGTTTTATTACTTTCATTATATTATTCAACACAAATGCTTTCTCGCTCTTTGTAAGTCCCCAAATATATGAATACACAAGTGTAGCTACACAAGTTATGATTGCGACAATAATTCCACCCAAAATTGAATTATAGATAAATAACTTCAAACAGTATGCTGTTGCAACAGATGGCATTAAGGTAAATAAACAAGGGCGGAATACCTGTATACAATATTTGCGTATAGACAAGTTTATCATTGGTCGTATGATAAGTAAACGTGTTATAAACGCTACTATTGCTACACAGAAATGTACCACGAACACCATATAAGGTTGTGCTCCCAGTTTTAACACGATGTATGAAATTGGTAAAATAAGTAACAGCAATCCCCCAATTACGGATTGGTAAACTTTAACCCTACCAGTTGCTGCAGCCGAAATCATAAATGGATTTGATGCCGCATCAACTATTGTTATCATTAGCATTAAGATAACAAACAAATTGGTACTTTCGGGTACTTCTTTAAGCCATATAGAGAGTATGGTGTTAATTTCGACAATAATTGGAAGTACAAGACATAATAAAAGGAAGAACGTAAACTTTGAACTTCGAAAAATCAAAGTGTGCATTGTCTCCAGTTCATTACTTGCATAGCTCTTTATAATCTGAGGATTGAGTGCCATTTGAAAGTTTGCTGAAAACTGTTGAACAGCAGTTTGAACTTGTACTGAAACACCTCGAGCAGCATTGACAGCAGGACCAAAGAATATATTTAAAAGAATATTGAGACCTTGTCCGAAAAGTGTAGCTGCGAGACCTCCCCACAAATTCCATCCAGTAAATGAAAACATCTCTTTTATCAGTTTACCATCAAGTACCCAATGAATTTTCGCTTCAGAAAAATGCCTTTTACAGTAATAATTATAAACAACAATAACAGAAACTTGGACAAGCAAAAGCAAAATAGCATAGAGCATTAGTCTATCCTGATTACCTATGATAAGTAAGAATACAATTAGAAGTTTTGCAAATGCTTCAAAGATAGAGATATATGCAAATGCCGACATTCTCTCGTGTGCAATGATATCCGCATTGAAAGGAAAACTCATTATCATAACGATTGTGGACAAGATAGAGCACTGATAAACCACAACCGCAGCTACCATTCGATTTTCCGGGATAATTAATTTTTCCAAAACGAACCATAAACCGACCGTTTCTGCAAGTACAAAAACAACGGCAGCAATCATCATGTGGGTTATAAGACTGGTGGAAAAAACTTTTTTTAGTTCTCCTTCGTCTTCTTTTCCGAGAGCAAATGTTATATAACGTTGAGTACAACTACTCATGGCACCATTCAGAAACGCGAATATGCCAATAAACCCACCTACAACATTATAAATACCATAGTCTTCAATGCCAAGAGTTGCCAGTACAACACGACTTGTGTAAAGAGACACACCCAACAACAATATCATTCTACCATAAAGCAAAATGGTATTCTTGGCTATTCGTGCATTATTTGATGACGTTGAATTAGGCATTGTAAATTATATTTTTTGTTTTGGCTGGTGGTATCGAACCACATCCAATGACAGGACTACCTGTGCAGCCAAATCTTTTTATTTTTAGACTTCATATCTGTCTGTTTCCTTATCTGCAAGCACGTCTGCAATTCGGCGGCATGCCTGTCCGTCACCATAAGGATTAACGGCCTTTGACATTGACTCGTATGCCTTAACATCATCGAGGAGGGTACTGACTTCATGCATAATCTTGCCGTAATCAGTACCTACGAGATGAACGGTACCGCTGGCAAGTGCTTCTGGACGTTCTGTGGTGTCACGCATTACAAGTACTGGCTTGCCAAGACTAGGAGCCTCTTCTTGAATACCTCCTGAGTCTGTGAGGACGATGTGGGCCTTGTTCATGAGATAGACGAACTCAAGATACTGGAGTGGCTCGATGAAGAAAAAGTTAAAACGGGCGAGTTCTTCGCCAAACACCTCGTGAATAGGTTTACGCACGTTCGGATTGAGGTGCATTGGGTAAACGAAGTCAATCTCTGGATACTTCTCTGAGAGGTCCTTCATGGCGGTTACCATTCGGACGAAACCATCGCCAAAATTCTCACGACGATGACCTGTGATGAGGACGAGCTTCTTGCCGTTAGAAAGGCGAGTTACGTCATAACCTGCCTTGGCAAGCACATTATCCTGCTCCTTGGCAAGTGCTTCATCAGTCTTGAGTTTATCGACTACCATGTGGAGAGCATCGATAACAGTATTGCCAGTTACATAGATGTTGCCATGCACCTTCTCCTCCTGCAGGTTCTTCTCAGAGAGTGGAGTTGGCGAGAAATTGTAGGTAGCAATACGGCCTGTCACCTGACGGTTCATCTCCTCTGGCCATGGAGAGTAGATATTGTGGGTACGGAGACCGGCCTCTACGTGACTAACAGGAATCTGTGCATAGAATGCAGCAAGAGCTCCTGCTGTAGATGTAGTGGTGTCACCATGAACGAGCACAACGTCTGGACAGCACTCCTTAAACACGTCACGAAGTCCAGTGAGAACGCGAGCAGTTACATCGGTGAGATCCTGCCCTTGCTTCATGATGTTGAGGTCGTAGTCAGGTGTAACATCGAAGATCTGTAGTACCTGATCGAGCATTTCGCGATGCTGACCAGTAACGCAAACTACGGTTTTGAACTCTTCTGTGCGCTTCTGGAATTCCTTAACCAGCGGGCACATCTTGATGGCCTCTGGACGAGTGCCAAATACGAGCATTACGGTTTTCATATTCGTTGAAACTATATGTAATTGTCATTTAATTATTAACTTATTAATCGTTGGAAAACAGCCTCAAAGACTTGAAACAACGTAAAATTATCTCGACTTCTTTTATGAAAGCTATCGAGGATATTTGCCTTGGTATTGAGCATCAGCAATTCGCGATAGCAGATGTTGGCATCGAGAGGAGCTTGTTTGATTGTTACCATGGGGGTTCTGTGAATTGAAGCGCGTGGTGGATTCGCATCTCTGTTAACACCTGTGCGCACACCTACCATTGTTTATTCCAATAGTATTATTGGTACAAATAGTTTCAGTAGTTTAAGACTTGCGCCAAACCATACGATTAATGATACCGGTATAGCTCTGGATAAGCTTAATCACCTTTGTACTTACATTGTTGTCCACATAAACAGGAACATCAACAGCATCATCTCCATTGGCATGCATAGAGACTGCGAGTTCAACTGCCTGAAGTACACCTTCGGTAGTGATGGAACCGATGGTGAAAACACCCTTGTCCATTGCCTCTGGACGCTCGGTTGATGTACGTACTGATACTGCTGGGAAGTGGAAGTAGGCACCCTCCTCAGGTACAGTACCTGAGTCAGAAACCACACAGAATGCGTGCTGTTGGAGGTGATTGTAGTCGAAGAAACCAAGTGGCTGTGACTGGATGACATGTGGGTCGAACTTGAAGCCTCTCTTCTCGATCATCTTCTGTGAGCGTGGATGACAGCTGTAGAGGATAGGCATGCAGTAGGTCTCTGCCATTGCGTTTACGGCATTCATAAGTGACATGAAATTTGACTCAATGTCAATATTTTCCTCACGATGAACTGACAGAAGGATGTACTTGTTAGGTTCGAGGTTTAAGCGTGTAAGTACATCTGAAGCCTCAATCTGTTCCTTGCACTCGTTGAGGATTTCGGCCATAGGTGAGCCTACAACGTAGGTATTCTCAGGACGGACACCTGTGTCAAGAATGTAGCGACGAGCGTGCTCAGAGTAGCACATGTTGACATCGGAAGTAACATCAACGATTCGGCGAATTACTTCCTCTGGAAGATTCTCATCCTTGCAACGGTTACCTGCTTCCATGTGGAAGATAGGAATTTTTAGACGCTTTGCTGCTATGATAGAGAGGCATGAGTTGGTGTCTCCCAAGACGATTACTGCATCAGGCTTAACCTCAAACATAAGGTCGTAAGCCCTAGAGATAACGTTACCCATGGTCTCGCCGATGTTCTTCCCTACTACTCCGAGGTAGTAATCCGGCTCACGAAGGCCGAGGTCTTTGAAAAACACCTCATTGAGGGTGTAGTCGTAGTTCTGACCAGTATGAACGAGTACTTGGTCGAAGTATATATCAGCCTTCTTAATGATGGCTGACATCTTTATGATTTCGGGACGAGTCCCGACAATAGTCATTAACTTGAGCTTCTTCATTATTACTTTACGTTATAGTGTGGATATAGTGAAAGATGAGTATCTACCCATTCACGCATCTCTTTAATCTGCTGTTCGTATGAAGGTACTACGAAAGAAAAGTCCGTACGCTTCCTGCGGAGACTTTTGTCGAGCTGAAGTTTGTCGTTTGGATTGATAACGACTTCCCCACCTCGGAAATATTTGTTGAAGAGGGAGCAAAGGTCAAACTTGTTAATGAACTCGTTATTGACAAGATTGTAGAGACCGGTCAGGTTCTCTTTGAGAGCCTGCTCCATGGCCTTTGCCAAGGTGTAAGTAGTGACACCTGTCCAAATGGCTCCTGTGAATCCCCCAATAGGGCCTTCCTGTGCCATGAACCAATTGAAGAGACCAATACCAGAGACTTTAATATCCGGCCCTACGATGGAGTTACGGAAAGTAAGGTCCTTGTCATTGTTGATTTCGCCCATAGCCTTTGAGCGGTCATAGAAGGTGGCTCCATTAGGGAGTGTGTCTTCGTAGTAAGGACCGTCATTGCCGGCAAAGACGCAATCGGTGGACATGTGAATGACTTTAGTCTTGTTATCTTTGGTAATCTCCACGAGGTAGTGCGGAAGGTAACCATTGAGGAGGATTGCCATCGTCTTGCTGTTCTCTGCAAACTGATTGAGCAGACCAATGCAGTTGATGATGGCATCGTAGTTGCCTTCATCAATGGTCTTCTTGATGAGCGCCATATCCAAGACATCGCCTACGATAGTTGAGTTAAGTAATTTGGATTCTGAACGGGCAAAGCCTACCACCTCATGCCCTTGCTCCTTGAAATAGAGTGAAATCAGGTGGCCAGCCATTCCGTTGCAACCGAGGACGAGTATTTTCATTGTCTTAGCTAAACTACTGAACAAAATTACCTTCACCATTGAGTTCCTTCTGGATATACTCAAGAGCAGCAATCTTTGCCTTGGTCTCTTCAAGGTTAAGACGACGAGTATTATCTGAATTAAATTCAGTCAAGACATCACGCCCTTCGTTACCTTCGGTAAAGTACTTGTCGTAATTAAGTGATCGATTGTCTGCTGGCACACGATAGAAATTACCCATATCCTCAGCTTTAGAACATTCCTCATTGGTCAATAACGTCTCGTACATCTTTTCGCCATGACGGATGCCAATAACTTTAATGTCCTCTTTCTTACCACCGAACAGTTCGCAGACGGCCTCTGCTTGAGTTTGGATTGTACAAGCAGGAGCTTTCTGAACGAGAATATCGCCATTCTGACCATGTTCGAAAGCAAAAAGGACAAGGTCTACTGCCTCTTCCAATGACATGATGAAGCGGGTCATTTTTGGCTCAGTCAATGTAACCGAATTTCCATTACGAATTTGGTCAATCCAAAGAGGAATGACAGAACCACGAGAACACATCACGTTACCATAACGTGTGCAGCAAATCTTAGTCTTGCCAGAATAACGACTCTTTGCCACTGCTATTTTCTCCTCAATAGCCTTAGTGATACCCATAGCATTGATAGGATAGGCGGCCTTATCGGTAGAAAGACATATTACAGCACCAACACCTGCTTCAATTGCAGCTGTCAATACATTATCAGTACCGATTACATTAGTCCTTACAGCTTCCATGGGGAAAAATTCACAACTCGGAACCTGCTTCAAAGCAGCCGCATGGAAGATATAATCTACACCCGGCATTGCGTTCTTACAAGACTGGAGATTGCGCACATCGCCTATGAAGAACTTGACTTTGTGTGCCACATCAGGATACCTTACCTGATATTCATGACGCATATCATCCTGCTTCTTCTCATCTCGTGAGAAAATACGAATCTCACCGATATCGGTACGGAGGAAACGGTTCAAAACTGCATTACCAAAAGAACCTGTTCCACCTGTAATCATGAGGGTTTTACTTGCAAAAATGCTCATAATGATTTATTTTTTATTCGTTATATCAATAACAAGTCTGCCAACGTAGGGGGGGGAATTTCAAAAAGTCTCAGTGCTTCACTTTGCAGTCACATCCTGTTTTTCTTTACCGTATCCATAACCATACCCATAACGTTTACCATAGCCATAGTACTTGCCGTATTTGCCATAGCCATAATAATAACCATACTTCTTCTTCTGAAGGTCCAGTCCATTAATAGCAATACAGAGATTAGGTAATTTATTATTTTCAGCCAGCTCGTTAATTAAAGTGAATTCTACCTTACGAGTATAGTCGGCACGACAGACATATACAGATAGGTCAGCAACACGTCCTATAAGTAGAGTATCTGTCACCATACCCACCGGTGCCGTATCCAATATCACATAGTCAAAATTCTGCTTCAATGTTTCGATAGCCTTTTCCAATCCGTCACGAGCCAGTAACTCTGTAGGATTAGGCGGAACCGCTCCACCAGGAAGAATAAAAAGATTCTTGTTTATATCAGAAGGTTGTACCAAATCCATCAGTTCCGTAGTTGGATTAGTCAAAAATTGAGTAATGCCATGCTCACTTTTAGGAATATTAAATACTTTATTCAAACCCGGCTTACGAACATCAAGTCCTATTATCACCACCTTTTTTCCTAATAAAGAAAGGCTGATTGCTAAATTGGCAGATATAAAAGACTTACCTTCACCACTGACAGTAGATGTTACCAATATCACATTCTTACCATTCTCAAGCATAAACTGAAGATTGGTGCGAACATTTCGGAAAGTCTCACTCATCAAATTGTTCTTATTCTCAAATACAGCGATAGAACCTGTTTTTTCATCAGCTAATGGAATATCTCCAATCACTGGAAGCGAAGTTAATCTTTCTATATCGGCACGACCTTCAATCTTGAATTTAGTCAAGCCAATCAGATAAATGATGCCTACCGGAATACCTATTCCGAATATCAAAGCCGCCAAATAGATCATCATCCGTTTAGGAGAAACCGGATTATCATCCTCCAATGCCTCATCAATAATCTTGGCGTTATTAGCGGTAGCAGCAAGAGTTATTGCATTCTCCTCACGCTTCTGAAGTAGCATAAGATACAATCCCGCCTTTATTTCCTGTTGACGAGCAATACTCACAAACTGACGTTCCTGAGTCGGAGCATCATTGATACGACGGGAATAACGGTTTGCTTCACGAGCCAAATCTTCCTTTGTAATCTGCAAACCTTTCAATGTAGCATCCAATGTAGCCTGCACATTACTTCGCATGGCACGAATACTGGTGTCCAAATTAATAATTGTCGGATTATTCTCGGTTGATGTACGCAACAAACGTTTACGTTCAATCAACATCTCATTATAACGGTCGATCGCTCCGGCAGATGCAGCATCTCTCAAGCCGATATTACTAGGCAATACTTCATAATCATTACCTGATGACATATACCTTTGCAAATCTATGACCAAATTTATCTGTGTTTGATTCTCCACACGCTTCTTCTCGTATTCTGCATTACCAGTCAAGGCAATCTGGGCTTCACTACTCAAGTCAGTAATACCGGCACTACGTTTGAAATTCTCCAAATCCTGTTCCGTACTACCCAACTCTTTTGAAATAATACCAATACGTTCATCAATAAATTCAGCTGTTTTCTGTGCCACCTCATTCTTGTCATTATTGGCATTGATATTATACATCTCAAGCAACTTATTGATAAAATCCATACCACGTCGGGTATTAGAGTTTTTAAGTGAGACTACTACTACGGAAGTAGTTTTCGAAGTGGGCGCTATTGACAAAGAATTGGCATATCCTTTCGCCACAGAAAAAGGCCTGTTGATGAAAGCACTGATATGACGTTCTTTCGTAACACTTTCCGAACGAACTGTTGTTGATGTATCATTATTCATAAAAAAAGCAATCGTACCTTCATCAGTTGGAAACACAGCAGGCAATTTCTCAAACCGTTTCCGATACTCCTTCTCGCCTACTGTAATTTGTACATCCATAGTACCTGTAGGCTGCAAAACCATACTAACTTCCATTCTACCCGAGAGTTTGTCTGCTTCTTGAGGAGTCAAGCTCACCAAAACAGGAGAAGTATGGTACAGTTCTCTTTCTGGGAACTCATCTTCATCCGTATAAATAACAAAAAGCCCCAAACGATTCACCACCTCTCTTGCCAATGACTTTGAACGAAGAACTTCTATCTCATTGTCTACATTACTCGATGAGGAGACAAAACCATCCAGCCCCATTTTTTCCAGTTCGGAGGACATGTTTGCTCCCCCACCCTTCTTGTCATCCTTTATCAATACAGTAGCGGAAATATTGTAAATAGGTGTCGCTATGCGTAGGTATCCCCATGCGCAAGCAATACAAATGATTACTGATACTGCGAACCATGGCCAATGAATCAAATAACGGAAAAGGATTTCCTGAATATTAACCTGCTCTTCCAGCTGTTCTCCATGTTTTTCGTTTTTTCCTTCAATCATATAATGATTTTATTTGAAAATTGTTACTAATAAGCTTGCCAATGACACCAAGATAGAGGTAGCAGAAAACCACAAGCTTGTGCTGTTACCAATATCTGAGTTACGTGCTTTCGCCTTGTTGGGAGTCACATAAACTATATCATTCTGTTGTAGCCAATAATAAGGAGAAATAATGGTCTCCGCCTTGTTCAAGTCCAGTGTTATAATATCCTGTTTGCCATCAGAACCTTCACGAATCAGCTTTACATTGTCACGAAGTCCCCAAACGGTCATGTCACCTGCCATAGCCAAAGCTTCCAACAAGTTCACTTTCTCATTGCTGACAGTGAATGTACCGGGGCGGGCAACCTCACCTATTACGGAAATTTTATAGTTTACCATACGGACAGTAACTATGGGAGTTTCTTTCATATAAGGTTTTAGCTTCTCCACGATCATTGATTCCGCTTGTTTCTTTGTCAACCCACCTACTTTCAATTCACCTAGAACCGGGAAATTGATTTTACCTTTATTATCTACAAGATATTGTTGTAATGCTGGTTGAGAGATTGTATTTACTATAGCCACATTATTTGGGGTAGCTACTGTCAAATTGAATGGAACTGCCAGTTCTGGACTGGTACATGCCACCACTATAGTAAGCAGGTCCTTCGGCATTATCTTAGCATCATATAAGTTTTCCTGTTGAACAGAACTTTCTACTGCTTCTACATCCTGCAAATAAGGTACTTTTTTATACGATTGGCAAGAAGTGAATAGAAATATAGCAACCAAGCAAGGAAACAATCCCTTAGCCATTTTTTGCACACTCATGTAAATGCAAAATGATTTATTCATAATATATTCAAGTTTATTATTCTTTATCCAGAATCTCAAATCTCGGAGAATTCTTCGACTTGAATTCAGGTACCACTTTCTTCATTAATCTCACAGTATCCATTATCTCCACTGTACGAGATAAATCCTCAAATTCTGCATAAGTATCAAGTATATCAGCATATTCATACCGACGTACTTTTGCAATCATGATTTTCTTATTCTCAGTTGGAATTGTATTTTCCTTATCACTCAACACTTCTTCATAAAGTTTTTCACCCGGGCGCAAGCCAGTAAATTCAATCTTTATATCTTCACCCGGACGATAACCAGCCAACTCAATCATACGAGTAGCCAAGTCAACAATCTTCACAGCTTTACCCATTTCAAAGACAAAAATCTCATTTCCTTCTCCCATTGTGGCAGCTTCCATTACCAAGCGACAAGCTTCGGGAATAGTCATAAAAAAGCGGATTATATCAGGGTGAGTAACTGTTACAGGACCACCATTTTCAATCTGTTCCCTAAAACGGGGTATAACCGAACCATTACTACCTAATACATTACCAAAACGAGTAGTGATAAATTTGGTGTGACCCTTCACTTTTCCCTCACGGATAGCACAACCCAAACTCTGAACATAAATTTCTGCGAGACGTTTGGAGCACCCCATCACATTGGTAGGATTAACTGCTTTATCAGTAGAAACCATTATCATTTTCTCTGCACCATATTTCACCGCCATATCGGCTACCTGACGGGAGCCTGTGACATTGACAAGAACAGCCTCGCAGGGATTCTCCTCCATCAAAGGCACATGTTTATAAGCAGCAGCGTGAAAAACTATGTGAGGATGGTAAAGTTCAAATACCATACGTACACGTTCTTTCACACGAACATCACCAATCACAGGAACAAAATCGATAGTAGGATAATTCTTCTCAAACTCAAGACGCACATTATGCAAAGGTGTCTCTGCAGAATCGAACATGATGAGCTTTTGAATGCCCATCTGCACCAATTGGCGACAAAGTTCACTGCCAATACTGCCAGCCGCACCTGTTACCAATACAACTTTTCCTCTGAATTCTTCGGCGACCTGACTAAGATTTATATCGATTTCAGCACGTCCCAATAAGTCTTCAATTTTAATTGGACGTACCCATTGATGAAAATTACCATCAGAATCTGCTTCACTGATGGTAGGTGCAATCAAGGTCTTGACAGCACTACTTTTACAATATTCCAAAAGACGGTTTTCCTCCAAACGGGTATCTTCATAACGGGCAAACAAAATACCCTGAATACCACGTTTCTTGATAACACAATTAAAGTCTTCTTCTGTTTCAAAATAATATATAGGAAGATCCGTCAAACGACGTCTACTGTTGTTTTTACCATAAATATAGAAACCTGCAACTTTATAGTGAGCACTGTCGCGGAGACGGAATTTTAGGGCTACACTTTTTTCATCAACACCATAAATAAGAATACGGGTATTCTTTTTATTCACCCAATCCAGTAACAAATCATAAACGATTATCAGTGATACACGGAAGACTGTCAATATCACCAAAGTCAATAAACCGTCAAATAAAAGATAGGATATTCTATAATTGTACGGTAATTCAGTCTCATAAATAACACAATAAGAAATGAACGCCAAACAGGCTATCTTGAATAAGACGGCACACATGATACGCCAAAGTTCACGTGCCTGAGAGAAGCGAATCGTATTACGATATGTGTGAAATATTAGAGCACCGGCAATACTTGCTACTAAAGAGACGCAAATAAGCTTGCAAAGCATCCAGTCAGTCATTGGAACATGTGCCATATAATGAATTACGGTATAGGCTACCAACGAACATAGTACGGATATTACCGTATCAATACCTAGAATTACCCAATAGCTAAAATAATTTTTGCGGGCATATTGTATTATGCCCTTCAATGTCTTTTCCATTTGTAATATGAACGAATAAAGTTGTGTGTCAGAAATACAATCACATATTCAAAGCTTCACCGGTTCTACATACCCCATCGGCATGTCAGCACAGGCACATCCAAGCATATTTAGCCGAACGGCAATCTTACTCTTGCCGTCAACATTGACAAGTTCACCCACAAGTCCAGTCAAAGGACCTTTGATAACGCGAACCTTCTCACCACGTGCCAAAGGAGCACTGTTCATACAGATTGCTTCTTCTGAATAATCAAGCATAAAACGGAAACGAGCCATCTGCTCATCAGGAATAACAGTCGGACTGCTCTCACCACGCATTACCATATACCGACTTACTGTAGAAAAGGAAAGAACTTCTTTGCGTTCTTTTGCATCAGCGTGTACAAACACCATCATTGGAAGAAGCACTGATTCAACTACTTTACGGCGGTCACTCCACTGGTGAACCTCTTGTTGAACCGGTACAAAATTCTCAATCCCCATTTTTGCTAAACGTTCCGAAACCTTCTTTTCGTGATGCATGCGAACCAAAGCTACATACCAGCGTTTAGAGTGTGCTACGCCTTCCCCTGCCCCATTACTAGGTCCAGCAATTACTGATTTTGGTTTTGTTAAAATCATGTTTTTTTACCCCATATTTGTCCGTTACTTCTTAGGTAACGGAT
>PPYF01171845.1_pt1 | contig 31453 bp, 30 predicted proteins | sample 1559871 | NCBI WGS metagenome assembly PPYF01 (sample SAMN08240021, study PRJNA423297) | Human gut metagenome, whole genome shotgun sequencing project.
AGCACCGTATTGTACAGAAATCAGATTTATACTGAGGTAATATTTAAAATTTGTGTCCAGTTTTTGTTGACTAGTGCAATTGACAGTGGTACAGCTAGAAAAGATATAGAAGATTTTATAGAATCTGTTCACAGACAAGGGATTCTGTTTGTGGAAGAAAAGAAAAAATGAGAAACAGAAGGTGAAGAAAAATATGAAAAAAAAGTATAAGAAACCTGAAATTGTTTTTGAAAAATTAGCATTTAAGTCAGCACTGGCAACGTGTGGGTATGTTTCAACGAAAAGAATTAATGATGCATTTTCTTGTGAAATGGTAGAGGGTGACGAATGGCGAGGTGGCAAGGGTGAGCCGGCAGCCATGGATGGAGATTCTAGTTGGGTTTTAATTGGTGATAATGGCACTTGTACTGATTATTATTACTGCTATGATGTACCAGATATGATGATGGAAGAATACAATAAAACATATATCGGGTTATCTTAAATGAATCAGTATGCATATTGTATCGGCGGTATTGGAATCAATTTTTTTTTAGAACCTCCAATCTTTTTGAAGAAGGAAAAAGTATCTGTACCTTTTGAAACCGAGCCGAAGCAGGGAGTGGATCTTTTGTTCCACGTAACAGAGGATTCGTTTCCAAAAGATGGTAAGATTTGCTATCAGGATGAAAGATATATTATTTTAGAGGTGCAGGGACAGATATATCGCTATCAGGGAGTACTAGACACAGGTGGGGATTTTTTATGGCGGAGTCGAATCACGCTGAAACAGGAAAGCCAGAATGTATTTCCCGTATTTATACATGCTCAAAGTGGGAGAAAAGAGGAGAAATATCTGACGGAAAAGCAACTATTGACCATGGCTGGGTTCGAATATTTAATGGTTCACCGAAAAAGAGTGATTCTTCATGCATCCCTAATTAATTTTCAGAATCAGGGAATTGTCTTTTCAGCTCCGTCGGGGACAGGAAAGTCAACTCAGGCTGACCTGTGGAAGAGGAGGTATCCTATTGTAGAAATTATAAATGGAGACCGCGTGATTTTAAGTTGTGAAAATGGAAGAGGAATGGCCCATGGACTTCCATTTTGCGGTACTTCCGGGATTGCTTTGAATTGTACTATTCCTCTTACAGCAGTGATAATCCTTCGGCAAGCCAGGGAAAACAGGGTTTGGACTCCAGTACCGCTGGAAGCGATAAAAGCACTGTTGTCCGAGTGTGCAGTGGATATTTGGGATACTAAGGGAATGGAAATAGTGATAAGACTTCTGGCGGAAATACTTAGGACTGTACCAGTATATATCTATGAATGTCTACCAGATGCTTCAGCAGCAGAGTTTTTAAAGTTATTTCTGGAAAAAGAAGGAGTACTTCAAGGTGAAAAAAAGAGACGATATTAATCATGAAGCTGCCATCAGCTGGTACTTGTCACAGAAAGCGGCAAGGGCAGGCAGCCCGGTAAACGGAACATTTGAACTGACTGGCCGGTGCAATTTTAGCTGCAAAATGTGCTATGTGCATGAACAAGAAAACAGTGACGAGTGGAAAGAAAAAGAATTATCAGTATCAGATTGGCTGGATATCGCAAAGGAGGCAAAACAGGCCGGACTTCTCTATCTGCTTTTAACTGGAGGAGAGGCAATGATGCGTGAGGACTTTGTGGAATTATATGAAGCGTTGAGCCAGATGGGGTTTCGCTTGGTGATTAATACTAATGGTTCTATGTTGACTTCAGAAATTGAGCACTGTTTCAAAAAATATCCGCCGGCCAGAGTCAATGTATCTATTTATGGAGCTTCAGAAGAAACTTACGAGAATTTATGCGGAAGACGAGCATGGAGGAAAGTGACAGATACAGTGCGGAAACTTATTTCAATGGGGATTTCTGTGCGTACAACAACTGTATTGACAACCTATAATTGCCATGATATAGAAAAAATTTATGAGTTTGATAAAAGTCAGACCTCTCTGATTGAGATGACTCCATATCTATTTCCACCTATTCGCTTGAAACAAGGGCACAGCGGTGAGAACGTAGCGAGACTTTCAGCAGAAGAGGCCGGGAAATATATGGTAAAGAGAGATTATCTTCTGTTTGATAGCCGAGAAGAATTTATAGAAAAGGGACGAAGATTTCTAAAAACTGGAACAGGTTGTCCCTACGAAATACAGCATCTGGGGAATGCCCAGGGAGACGAAAGCCGATGCGGTGCAGGCCGTCATTCTTTCTGGATTACCTGGAATGGGAAAATGCGGCCTTGTGGGTTAATGACATATCCGGAGGCAGATGTACGGAAATTGGGATTTGATAAGGCCTGGAAACAGATAAAAGACGAAGTTTCTAAAATCCGTCTTCCTTATGAATGTAAAACTTGTAGACATAGTCAGTTTTGTAAAATTTGTGCAGCCATCTGTCAGTCGGAGACTGGACGTTTTGACCAGCGGCCAGATTATCTTTGTCAGATGTCCGAGTCAGCAAAGGCGGCATATGCAGAAGCGATCAAAATGCTTCAGGGGCTGGAAAAGAAGGAAGAAGCAGATGTGTAGAAAAAAGTCCAAGTCACCAAGTTTGAACTATGCTATGCTACGGGAAATAGTTACTGAGATCCGCTGGATGAGCAGTTATATTATAAAATATCGGGCAGCAGTGATGTTTTATGTTTTTGTAGGAATATTAGGAACTTTAATGGGATTGGCAGGAAGCCTTGCGTCTAAATACATGATTGACGCTGTGACCCTGTATCAGCCCCAGCGGTTGGTGACAACAGCCTGTATCTTTGTAATTTCGGGTCTTCTGGGAATTGGATTTCATGCTGTAATGAGCCGTATGCTGGCACGTATTAGTTTGAAAGTATACCAAGATATTTATGAGGATGTTTATCTAAAGGTGATGGAGGCCAAATGGGAAGAAATTGCAGAATTTCATAGTGGAGATTTGCTGAACCGTTTGAGCGGGGATGTAACTACGGTGTCAAAAAGTATTCTGGGATGGATTCCCTCCCTTTTAACGAAAACAGTAAGATTTATGGGCAGTTTCTTTATTCTTTTATATTATGATCCATGGATGGCAGCTATTGCACTGTGCAGTGCTCCAGTAACAGTGATTCTGTCCCGGAGTTTTCTGGGGCGAATGCGGCAGTTTAATCAGAAAATGCGTGCAGCCAGCAGCCGCATCACAGAATTTACGGAAGAATCCTTTCAGAATATTCAGATTCTAAAAGCATTTGGCCTAATTGGCTCTTTTGACGATAAATTGAAAACGATACAAAAGGATGCTATGGATACTTCAATGGCTTATAATGAATTTTCCGTTAAAACATCAACTTTAATGTCTGTTGTCGGATTTATAGTTTCTTTTATTTCTATGGGGTGGGGCATTTATCGTCTTTGGACGGGGTATATTACCTATGGAACGATGACTCTGTTTTTGCAACTGTCAAGAAACCTATCCTCAGATTTTAAAGCACTGGTACATCTAGTACCCTCAGCTGTTTCAGCAGCTACTTCAGCCAGACGAGTGATGGAAGTGACAGAGTTGCCAAAGGAAACAATAAAGAAAGAAGATCGGCTTTGCAAAGTGGAAGAAAATGAAATAAAAAAAGGAGTGGAGCTGTTTCTAAGCCAAATTTCTTTTTCTTATCGGTCAGGACAACCAATACTGACGGATTGTTCCATGAAAGTCGGAAAAGGGGAATTTGTGGCACTAATTGGTCCTTCAGGATCTGGAAAAACAACGTTGATGCGAATTATATTAGGACTTGTTTCTGCTCCAAAAGGGCAGGTTGAAGTGAGGACAATAAGCAAAAAAATAGTACCACTTTGTGCATCAACTAGAGACTGTATTGCTTATGTACCCCAGGGAAATACGCTTTTTTCCGGGACTATTGAAGAAAATCTAAGAATGACTGCGCCGGATGCTGGAAATGATGAGTTAATTGATGCATTAAAGATGGCGTGTGCCTGGGATTTTGTTCAAGCTCTGCCGGGAGGACTTAAATTTTATATCGGAGAAAAAGGGAAAGGATTGTCAGAAGGACAGGCACAGCGGATTGCCATCGCCAGAGCTATATTAAAAAAAGCACCGGTGATTTTGCTTGACGAGGCAACTTCTGCTCTTGATGAAAAGACAGGAGTTCAGATAATGGCGCATATTCGGGAAAAGAATCCTAATTCTATTTGTATTTTTGCTACCCACAGACTGTCGGCACTTACGATGTGCAGTCGTGTATATAGAGTGGAAAATGGGAGGATTATAGAAGAATATGAAAGTTGTAGATAACGAGAGCTATTTGAAGGAAATGCTCTTTCTTCTTCAAGAAAACCGACAAATTGCAATCCCTGTTTCTGGCAATAGTATGACACCCTTTCTTTGTGGAGGAAGAGACTTCGTTATGCTTCGAAAGTGTGAAAAGAATGAACTTAGAACTGGGGATATTGTTTTGTATCAGCGGATACAGGGACAATTTGTACTACACAGGATTCAGAAAATTAGAGGGCAAAATTTTTATGCTATTGGTGATGCACAAAGTGTAGTCGAGGGACCTATTTCTGTGGAACGAATCTGTGGGAAGGTATATGGTATTCAGAGAAAAGGGCGATGGCTAGGGCACAGAAATTTTTTTGATTGGTTCTTTAAAAAAATATGGATACATGTTATTCCATTAAGACGGCATATTTTAATAATCTGGAATAGGATTCATTTTTGCTTGGCATTCTGTTTCCAGAAATGTGGAAAACAGATTTAGGATGGTCAGCTTTCGCCGGCCATCCTTTTTTTGCTTTATAGGAAATTGCGTTTTTGGAGCAGTCAAAAAAAGAACGCATGTTCATCGAACATATGTTAGATAAACATGCGTTTGGGTATGACAATAAGACGTTGGCAGGATCAGAAGATATAGAAACCTTCTTCGCCAAAACCATCGTCAAATGGATCATCTTCATTTAAGAAATAATCCATATCCAGAAGATCATCCTCGCTCATACGGCGAATGTCCTCGGATGTCATTCCTTCCGGCGGATTATCCATATATTTTTTTCGCAGTTTCTCTGTACTTGGATCCATATATACAGCCCTCCTTTAGGAGGAGTATACCACAGGAATAAGATTTGGAGAAGTCATGCAGAGGACCTCTTTCCACGAGAACGGGACATGGCTTTCTCGTACATTTCTTCCAGAGAAACACGTTTATGATTGAAATAAAGCTCTAAGAACAGCATGGTTGTACCGCATTCACATTTGATCGGGTCATAACCAAAGGAAGAAAGGATGGCGGTACGCCACTGGTTAAAACTCCTGTAAATGTGGTGTTTTTCCCGGGAAATGGTCCTGCGGAGTTTTTTATCAATCTCCCTGTGCCTGGCATAAATGCCGCCATAGCGGATCATCTTAAAATGTTTTTCCGGGATATGACGGACCAGACGCTGTATAAATTCCATGACCGGGATAGTCTCTTCCACATATTGATCATCTTCATGGCGATTGTAATGGAAGGTAACGAAGTCAGCATCATAGTTGTCAATGCGGGAAGTAGCGATCACCGGACGGCCGAGATAGCGGCCGATATATTTGATAGCAGTTTTCGGGTCACAGTTATTGGGTTTGGCATAGACATAGAAGCCGTCTTTGTGTTCCCGGTAGCAGCGAGCCTTCACCTTTTTAAAAGAAGGGCCGATCTTAGCCTCCAATTCATTCAGGAGAGCAGTATGGAAAGCGTTGCGCAGATAAGTATAGTTGAAATGATGAGTCTTGCGCCAGAAAGCATTGTCGCTGTAACCGCCCTCAGAAATAAGACAATGGATATGAGGGTTCCATTTGAGGTCCCTGCCGAAGGTATGGAGTGTAGAGCAACATTTTATAAGTGATTGTGCACAGGAAGAAAAACAGAACAGAAATAAAATGGGGGCTGCGTGAAATTTTGCCTGTTTCACGCAGCCCTAACTCTAATGCTCAGCGCAGCCTGTTGCTTACATATATTTCTGAATGATCCGGTTCATGGTATCCCACTTTTTCTCCATATTCTCCACCAGCTTGAACTGTGTCCGGCAGCGGTCGAGATTATGGTTTTCCCGGTGAATCTTGAAATAGTGATCGCCCTCCAGATAATCGGTGAGAAAGCGCATTCCGCATTCAAAAGTCATAACCTTGGCACCGACGGGCATCAGGAGGATCTCCTGTTCCGTGAGCTGTCCGGCGCATCCCTCGAGAAAGCCTTTGACATACATTTCATAGAGGTTCATATCACAGAAGACTTTGTTCAGATCCGGCTCGTCTTCATCGGCGGTGCTTGCGCCGAAACGGATGGAGTCGCCGAAATCATTCATCGCAAGTCCCGGCATGACGGTATCCAGATCGATGACACAGATTCCTTTGCGGGTCTTGTTGTCGATCATGATATTGTTCAGCTTTGTGTCGTTGTGGGTGACACGCAGAGGGATTTCTTTTTTGGCAAGCAGTTTGTTAAAGATGCCGGCAAGTTCCTCGTGGGCAAGGACGAATTCAATCTCTCTCTGTACAGAGGCGGCACGGCGGCAGACATCCTGCTCTACAGCTTTTTTGAAGACTTGGAACCGTGCCTCTGTGTCGTGAAATCCGGGAATCGTCTCGTGAAGGGTCTCTGCAGGATAGTCGGCAAGAAGACGCTGGAAGTTTCCGAATGCCAGCGCGCTTTCATAGAAATCTTCTGGACGCTCCACGCGGTCAAAGCTGGTTGCGTCTGTGATAAAGCGGTAGGCTCTCCAGTATTCTCCGGTGGAGTCCACATAATAAGGCTTCTGATCCAGGGCAGGGATGACGTTCAGCGTCTCGCGTTCCGGATCGCCGCCCCGTTCCATGATCTTTTTTCGAAGGTGAGAGGTTACGCCCAGGATGTTTTCCATGACCTCCACAGGTTTTGTGAAGACTGAGCGGTTCATTTTCTGCAGAATAATTTTTACGATTCCCATCTCACCGATTTCATAGACCAGGAGATAGGTGTCGTTGATATGTCCGTTTCCGTATATTTCAGCGCTCACCAGGGTGCCTTCAAACTGAAAATTACGGATGGCTTCCTGAAGCTGCGCGTTCTTTTCCGGTTTCATCGTGAAAAGCTCCTTTCTGGTAACTGTTCAGCCGGATGAACGGTTACCCTTTCTGATTCTTTCAATCCCAGAGATGAACAGGGTAAAATCCGCTGTCCTTCATGGACTGGATCGCCTGAACGACCGTTGGTTTATCCTCGCGGTAGGTGACACCGTACCATTTGTCCTCGGATTCCAGTACGGAGACGGAGGCTTTGTGTTCCTCCAGCAGCGTGGTCACAACGGACGGAAGGAAATACTCGCACTTCAGCGGATTTTCCTCCAGGCCTTTTTTCAGGAATTCCGGGAATCCATTGCGGATCTCTTTCAGGATGCTTTCCGTAAATCCCCACATATTCATGGAGACCAGGGTGTTTTCCGGAAGCGGGATCCAGGTGGCGCCGTCGTCCTCGGTGTAGGCGATTCCGTCCGGACGCTGTTCGATCTTTGTCCGTTCGGTAACGGCGGTGAGTTCGTGGGCGTCGTTCAGTGTACATACGCCGCGGGCAACAGAACCGTTTTCTGTGACAGTGTTTTTCAGACGGTAGGCAACCATCGTGTAACGGTAGAGGCTGTCGTCCTGGTGGGTGGTCAGATACTGATAAATGACTTCAAACGCATGGCGTCCATAGTAATCGTCAGCATTGATGACTGCGAATGGGCCGTGGACGATGTCCCGGACGGCGAGGACCGCATGGGCGGTTCCCCAGGGCTTGACACGTCCTTCCGGAACTTCAAATCCTTCCGGAAGATCGTTCAGTTCCTGAAAGGCGTAAGCAATCTCCATATGTCCGGCAATACGGTCGCCGATTTTTTCACGGAAGATCTGTTCGTTTTCTTTCTTGATGATAAATACGACCTTCTCAAAGCCTGCCTGTTTTGCGTCGTAAATGGAGAAGTCGATGATCATATGCCCTTCGGCATCGATAGGGTCGATCTGTTTCAGGCCGCCGTATCTGCTTCCCATTCCGGCTGCCATGATCACTAATACTGGTTTTTCCATAATTTCCCGGTCCTTTCTCAGATTTCATACCAGATAATCTCGTTTGGCTGCATGGTTTTTTCAAAACTGCTGCCGTCTCCACGGTAGATGGTGGTTTCCTGTACATCGTCGGTATTGTTTACCACGCAGTATTTTCCGTTTTCCGGATAAGCGTGTACGTCAACATTGTAATTGGTGCTGAACCAGCGGAGCAGTGCCTCCTCATCGGAAGAGCTCCAGAGGATCGCGCGGTGGAGGATCCTGCTGTTTTCAAAGCTGTACGGAAGTCCGCTGATATAAACGGCGCGGCCTTTTCCGAAGGTGTTGACCGCCATCTGCACTTCTTTGTCTCTCTGGACGAGGATCTCGGCATGTTCCAGTGCGTAGATGTTCTTTTTTCCCTCTCCAAAGTCAACGTCACCGGTCACATCCTCAAGGATAAAGTGAGAGTGTTCCTCCCAGTTGTACTTGTCATAGCCGAGCGTAAAGCCGTGTTCTTCCTCCACGCCGAAGACATTGGCAAGCTGGAAGAAATGTCCCTGGTACTGATGGCCGGAAGGCTCTCCCACGCCGATGATTCCGCCGCCCTCGTAGACGAATCTGCGGATCATTTCCTGGATCTGCGGGTGGATCCACCATTCTCCGCCTGTATGTGCCGTATCTGCATCTCCCACGTTGATGATCACGTCGATATCTTTCAGGATGTCCGGGTTGTCCAGAAGATCCTGGAAACTGAGGAAGACCACGTCGAACGGTGCGCCGGAAAGCGCTTCGATCACTCCCGCATAGGAGTAGTTCTGTTTCTGATACAGTGCGTGATGGACCATATGGCAGCCCCAGGCACGCATTTTGCCCCAGCAGTTCAGGACCGCAACTTTCTTGAAGCAGTAAGGAACGGTGCCCTTGACGTTCTGGTAAAGTTCACGGAATTCATTGCAGACCTGCTCCACATAGTCCAGGAAGTCCGGGAACTGCATCGCAAGCTTCAGATAGCCGCCGTAGCCGATGCGGTCGATGGGTTTGCGCAGGATGGCTCTGCGGGCGGTCACCCAGTTGTATTTTGCCTCTTTGACAGGATCTCCGCCTTCGCAGAAGACATCCGGGAAGAAATACGGGAGCAGACGGCCTTCGGTATATTTGACGCCCGGGATATCGCTGATCAGACGCAGCGTGGATCCGTTTCCGACGCTGCCGACTACCGCATCCAGGCCGAGAGTCTGGAATTCTTCCATAAATGGTTCGGTGCCGATCCAGTGGTCGCCCAGGAACATCATGGCTTCTTTTCCGTATTCGTGGGTGATGTCCACCATCTCACGGACGATCTTTGCCACTTCACGGCGCTGGAATGCCTGGAAGTCCTGGTATTCTTTGCTGGGGATCCGGTACTGGTTGTTGTAATAACCCTGGTCGATGATGTATTCCGGGCGGAACGGGTATCCCACTTCCTCCTCAAACTGCTGGAGGATGTATGGGCTGACCGATGCGGAATAGCCATACCAGTCCACATATTTTTCCCGTGCCAGTTCATCGAAGACGAGGGTGAACTGATGGAAGAAAGTCGTGAAGCGGAGGACATTGACATAAGGATGTTCCTCAATGAATTTCCTCAGGCGCTTCATCGTGAATGCATGGGTTTTCGGCTGGCGTACATCGAAGGTGATCTGATGCTCCACGCCTTTCCAGGAGTTGGTCACCGCATTGTACATATGTACCGGATCCCACATGATATAAGCCAGGAAGCTCACGGTATATTCGTGAAACGGAACGGTTTCGATGGTAACGTCTCCGGTTTCTTCGCAATAGCTCCAGTGCGTCGGGGAGACAACCTTTCCCGTTGTCCGGTCAACGACTTCCCACCAGCGTTTGATATCATCGCGGGTGTTTGGCGTGAGCATATCCGGGTACAGTCCTTTCATCAGGTGGATCGAAAGGCTGGTTCCGCTGGCGGTGTAAAACGGGGTCATCAGATACATCTGCTGGATCTCGTCAGGATTTTGTCTTGCCCAGTCGTTATCTTTTCGCGTGGTGTAGTAGGTGGAATAGATTTTCGCGTCCACATCCCGCAGTTCCTGAGGGAAATCCGTTCCGTCGCAGTCGCGCAGGGCGTCTGCGCCCCAGCGTTCCATCAGTTCCAGAGTGCCGGAAACTACGTCCACGTCGGTAGGGATGGTTACAAGTCCTTTGCTTTTGTTCATGACAGAGGCTCCTTTCTTTTTTTTGCCTGTCTTGCGGATCTCGTTCCGCAGTTCGTGTTTCTATGCTTTCAGTATAGAATGTGCGGAGAAAGAAGGCAACCGTAGTTCTTGTTGAGTTTTTTAGTAATCTTGCTTTTCTTGATATTGCGTCACAGAAGATTTTGTGCGACAATCGGGACAGGAGGTGTGTTATGGGGAATATTCGATATGCGGTGCCGCCGGACACCGATTTTATGATGGAGTATCGGCTGCTGTATGCGACACATTCAAAATATGAAAAAGACTGGAACAGTTACCCTCACGCGCATTATTTCGCGGAGCTTTTCTTTGTGGCGGACGGAGAGGGAACGTTCTGCGTGGAAGAGGAGACATTTCCGATCAGGAAAAATGACCTGATCGTGGTCAATCCAAACATTGTCCATACAGAATACTCCAGCAGAGAACATCCGCTGGAGTATATTGTGCTTGGTGTGGAGCGGCTTTGTTTTCGGCTGGAGGATCACCGCCAGTATCTGGTGTTTCACAACCGGGAGTCCGGGGGAGATAATGGAGATATTTCCTTTTATTTCCGGACGATCCAGGAGGAAATGAGTAAAGAACAGGAGAAGTATGCCCAGGTCTGCCAGTATCTTCTGGGCGCGCTGATCATCCGGCTGATGCGCAGGACCAGGGAAAAAGCAGAACTTCTGCCGACCGAGCGGGTGAGCCGCGAATGCAGCAGAGCCCGCCGGTTTATAGATTTTAATTACCAGGATGAGATTACGCTGGAGTCATTGGCAGCCATTGCAGGGCTGAACAAATACTATTTCGCCCATGCGTTCACAAAATACTATGGCCAGTCCCCGATGAGTTACCTGAACCAGAAAAGGATCACCACCAGTCAGGAACTCCTTGTCTCCACGGATATGACGGTGGCGGCGATTGCCTCTCAGTGCGGGTTCTCTTCCCAGAGCTATTTTTCCCAGAGTTTCAAAAAATCCTGCGGCCAGACGCCGGCGGAATACCGGAAAAAACATATGAAATAATCTTTTACTGAAGATTCAGTTTTTTGTCCATAATATATCGGTTGATGAAATAGAAGACAACCGCAAGAGCCAGTTCCATAAAGGCATTCAGAAGAAGAACCAGAGGAAATGACCCAGCCAGATCATTGCTGATGATTCCGGTGATAAAGGTAGTGCCGGAGGTTATCACCTGCAGCACCATGTTCAGTCCGAAGTAAATTAAAACTGCTGCAAGGATTTTGTGGGAAGAAAACAGGCTTCCCAGGCTGATGCAGAAGTAGATGGCCATAATGGAATATACAATTCCCGCAAGACCGATGCCGGTCAGAAAAAGGGACATCATCGGAAGACCGGAGAAGCCCAGTTCCAATGCAACTTCCGTGAAAGCCCTATTTATTGCTTGCATGACAATATCCATGGTCATGTTGGTTTCTGCAAGTCCTTCCGAAATCAGAGGAGCCATCAGCAGAGCCAGAGATCCGAAGATACAAAGGATGTTGACCAGTCCCCAGAAAAGGAAAATCAGGAATCTTGACAGGATCTTTTGGTCGCTGGTGACCGGAAGCGTGTTGGTCAGGTAGCCTTCGTCGGTAAAAATACTTTTGTAGTAGCGCCCTGCCATCAGAACGTAGGTTACGATGGAAGAGGCGACCAGAATGACGATATAGGCGAACATGTAAAGAACAACTACAAGATCCGGGATCCTCATATTGTGAAGGGTTCCGAGAATGCCAAGGCTTCCCAGAAGCCCAAGGGCAAGCGCCGCGCCGTTGATTCCCGCCATTCCCTTCCAGCTGGCTTTCCATTCATGTTTCAGACATTTTTTCAGCATTTGAACACCTCCCTGAATAATGCGTCAACGCTGGTTCCTTCCGTCAGGCGGATCTCATCGACGGAAGACTGCAGCTTCAGCTGGCCGTCTTTCAGGAAAAGAACCTCATCCAGTATGTTTTCGATATCTGAGATCAGATGCGTGGAGATCAGGATGGTCGCGTTTTCATCATAGTTGTTTAAGATTGTTGAAAGAATGTAATCTCTGGCTGCCGGGTCCACGCCTGCGATCGGCTCATCCAGACAGTAAAGCTGTGCCCGTCGGCTCATGGTGAGGATCAGCTGGACTTTTTCTTTGGTACCCTTTGACATGGTGCGCAGCCGGTCGGACGGGCGGATATGCAGGGATTCCAGCATTCCGTCGGCGCGGGAGCGGTCAAAGTCTGCGTAAAAGTCTGCGTAGTATTCCAGAAGGTCGCAGACCTTCATCCAGTTGCCAAGGTACATGCGGTCCGGCAGATAGGAAACGATGGTTTTTGTTTCGACACCGGGTTTGAAGCCGTCGATCAGGACTTCGCCTTCGGTAGGGACCAGCAGCCCGTTGATCAGTTTGAGCAGTGTGGTCTTTCCGCTGCCGTTGGGTCCGAGAAGTCCCACGATCCTGCCGCGTTCCAGTGTCAGGTTCAGATGGTCAAGCGCCGGTTTGTTTCCGAAATTTTTCGTCAGTTCCCGGCAGATCAGTAATTCACTCATATACAGCCTCCTCCTTCATAATTGTCTGGATCAACTGGAGTATTTCCGTGTCGTCCAGTCCGATCTGTCTCATTTTATGGATAAACTCACGTACCTGCATGGTAGCAAGTGTGGTTTTCATCCGCTGGATCAGTTCCGTATCTTCTGTGATAAAGCGTCCGCTGGTCCTCTGTGTGTAGAGCAGCCCGCTCTGTTCCAGTTCGGAAAGAGCTTTCTGCATCGTGTTGGGATTGACCGCCGCTTTGGAAGCCAGATCCCGCACGGAAGGCAGCTTTTCCCCAGGTTTATAATGTCCGGTGATGATATCCAGCTGTACCCGTTCTATGATCTGTGCGTAAATCGGTCTTCCTGAATCCAGTGCCCACGCCATATGCATCCTCCTTTCTGTTGTATGACTGTATTAATCATCTAATACAATAATACGACCATGTAACAAAAATGTCAAGATATCTAAACGAAAAATTTTTGAATCCTGAGGGAAAAGTGTGGTACACTATTCAGGTGAGGAGAATTTATACATGGCAGCCTCTTTGTTGACGGAATGGCTGTGATGTTAGGAAGGAGCGCGCAGATGCGGGAAATAAAGAAAAGAGAAGAGGCAGATCCAAAAGACTGCTGGAAGATGGAAGATATGTTTCCCAGTGATGAAGCCTGGGAAGCGTCTTTTTTGAAACTGAAAGAAGAGGCGGAAGATTTCCGCAGCAGGAAGGGAACCTTTGCCGCCGGTCCCCGGGAGTTTTATCAGGCGCTGCAGAAGCAGGATGAGATCCAGCTGATGATCGAGCGAGTGGTTGTCTATGCCAGCCAGAGATATCATCAGGATATGGGAAACCGCCGGTATCAGGAGATGGCGGGAAGGGCGCAGACGGCAGCGGCACAGGCGGCGGACGCCCTTTCCTTTGTCAGCCCGGAGATCCTGGAAATGGGAGAGGAGAAGATTGAAACGTTTATGAAGCAGCTGCCGGAGTTGGAACACTACCGCCGGATGCTGGAAGAGGAGCTGAGAGTCCGCGAACATGTGCTTTCTCCGGAACTGGAGACTGTGATGGCGAAAACACAGGAGATGGCGGATGGTCCGCAGCAGATTTTTATGGCATTCAATAACGCCGATGCAAAATTCGGTACCGTTACGGACGCGGATGGAAAGGAAGTTCCGCTGACTGCCGGTTCCTACGGGGTTCTGATGGAAAGCAAAGACCGGAGTGTCAGAAAGGAAGCGTTCCGGAAACTGTACCGTGTCTATGAAGACCATAAAAACATGCTTTCCGCCACGTTTTCGGCAAATCTCAAACAGGCACAGTTTTACGCCGGGATGCGCCATTACGGATCCGCTCTGGAAGCGGCGCTGGATGGAGGGAATATCCCGGTATCTGTCTACGACAACCTGATCGCTGCGGTACATGAAAAATTGCCGGCGATGTATCAGTATATGGAGCTTCGGAAAAAACTTCTGCATCTGGAGGATCTTCATTTATATGACGTTTATGTTCCGCTTGTGGAACGTCCGGAAAAGGAGATACCGTTTGAGGAAGCGAAAAAGATTGTAAAGGAAGGACTTTCCGTGCTTGGCGAGGATTATGTCCGACTGCTGGAGGAAGGCTTTGACAACGGCTGGATCGATGTATATGAAAACCAGGGAAAACGCAGCGGCGCGTATTCCTGGGGCGCTTACGGAACCCATCCGTATGTCCTGCTGAATTACAATGGAAACCTGAACGCGGTCTTTACGCTGGCGCATGAGATGGGCCACGCGATCCACAGCTATTATTCTGATGCGGCTCAGCCGTTTACTTACGCAGGGTACCGGATTTTTGTGGCGGAAGTGGCATCTACCTGCAACGAGGCGCTGCTGATCCACTATCTGCTGGAACATGCCAAAGATGACGGGGAGAAGGCGTATCTGATCAACTATTTCCTGGATCAGTTTAAATCCACCCTTTATCGCCAGACCATGTTCGCTGAATTTGAAAAACTGGCCCATGAAGAGATGGCGGCGAAAGGCAGCCTGAGCGCCGAGGGACTTTGCGAAATGTATTATGAACTGAACCGGAAATATTTCGGGCCGGGCGTGGAAGTAGACCCGGAGATCGCGATGGAATGGGCAAGGATCCCGCATTTCTATACGCCGTTCTATGTTTATCAGTATGCGACGGGATTTTCCGCGGCAATCGCCATCAGCCGGAAAATCCTCAATGGAGAGCCGGGAATTCTGGAGAAATACAAGAGATTTCTCAGCGGGGGAAGTTCCATGGATCCCATCGATCTGCTGAAAATCTGCGGCGTGGACATGACGGCGCAGGAACCGGTCAGAGATGCACTGGAGGTGTTTGAAGCCTATCTTACTGAACTGGAGCACATATCATAGGCGCGGCAAGATATACAAAAAAGAGGAAAATTATCTGTGAAACTTTTATGAAAAATAAAAGTTTTCCCTTGAAAAAGAACAGATATCTGTTACAATAATGTTACAGAGTATTTAAATTAGGGTGAGAGTATGAATTTATATGAGGCTATTTTTGTAAGAAAATCTGTGAGAAGTTATTCGATGGAGACGCTGCCGCCTCAGATCCTGGACAAGATCTGGGAGCATTACCAGGAAACACCGGGATTGTTTTCCGGAATTTCCACGGATATGGCGATCCTGGACAATCGAAAGGGACAGGAGCGGATGCTCAGTCTGTTCAGCGTCAAAGCGCCGTATTATCTCGCATTTTATTCGGAGGAATCAGAACGTTATCTGATGAACGCAGGCTATCTGATGGAGCAGATGGTTCTCTATCTGTGCAGCATAGGGCTTGGAACCTGCTTTATCGGAAGCAGCAAGGTAAGAAAAGGGGAAACAGAGAAAAACGGAAAGCGTCTGGTGGGGCTGATTGCTTTTGGGAAGAGCAGAGGATCCCATACCAGAAAACAGTCTGAGGCAAAGCGCCTGCCATTGGATGAACTGTGTGTTTTTAAAGAGGTGCCGCGTCAGTGGATGAACCAGATCCTGGAGGCGGCGCGCCTTGCGCCGTCCACCCTCAACAGTCAGCCGTGGCGGTTTGTGGTGTACGATAACCGCATCCATATTTTTTCCAAGAAATACAGTGTGGAGAAACTGAAAAAATGGGATGAAGTCAATTTCGGGATCATGTTTGCCAATATGATGGTCGTGGCAGAGGAACTTTGGCTGGATGTGGATCTGATCCGTCTGGGAGATATTTCGCAGAAAAACTTTCCGAACAATCAGTATGTGCTGAGCGCGATCCTGAAAGCGTGAGAAAGGAAAAGTTGAGTATGGTGGTCCGGATTAGCTCCGGGATCGACAGTAAAAAGTCAGGAAAATCAGTTTTTCGAAAAAATTCGAAAAACTTTTAAAAAAGCTGTTGACAAAAAAAGGGTTTTATTGTATATTATGTCTTGTCAGTTGCAGAGATGCAAAACAAAGACAAATATACAATATGCGCGAGTGGCTCAGGGGTGGAGTACAACCTTGCCAAGGTTGGGGTCGCGGGTTCGAATCCCGTCTCGCGCTTGAAGAGAAAGCTGTTCAGTTGATTTGAACAGCTTTTTTTGTGCTCCGCTATTGGCGGAGCTGCTTTCGATATTCTCCCGGCGTACAGCCGCAGAACTTTTTGAAGATCCGGTTGAAATGGCAGAGATTCTGAAAGCCGGACGCATAGGCAGCCTGTTGGATGGTCATCGCGTCATTGGTCAGAAGATAGCGGGCTTTCTGGAGCCTTGCCCGGATCAGATCGTCTTTTGGCGTGCTGTGGAAGTACAGGGAATAATATTTGTAAAACTGGCTTTTTCCTATATTTAAAGTATCGCATAATTTATCCAGATTCCACTCCTGGCTGCAGTTCTGCAGCATGTTTGTGCGAAGGGACAGGAGATCGGGATAGATATTCTGGCGGATGACGGAAGATTCGGACTGCTGCTGACTGCGGTGCAGTGTGATCAGCAGCTGCCGGATGTACGAATCCGCCATTTCTTCGTGATGCTCCAGCCCACGGATAAATTCATGGTAGATGCTTTTCAGGATCCAGTGGATATCCTCCGTGTTTTCCGGATAAAAAATGCAGTTTTCGGGAATCTGGTATGTTTGTACGGCTTCCGCCGGGGCAAAAAAATGAACATAACTGTTGAAAAACTCCCGCTCCGCCTGATAATACTGAGGATAGCCCGGAGCATATAAAATACAGGCACCCGGCTGGGCTTTTTCCGCAGGGCGGTCCGGAAAAGTAAAAACCATCGGAGAAAGCACCAGAAGAAAAAGATAACTGGAGGAGCCGGAAGGACGGTCAATAATATCATAATGTGGATTATGGGTATGATACCCGCAGTATTCAACGGTAAACATAAAAACGCTCCATCTGTACGAAATTTCCTGCATAGGATAACGGCAGGATCACAACCAATATAGCACAGAACAGACCGGAAGAAAAGTCAATAAGAGAAGAAGTTAGGCAATTTTCATCCCATCGGAAAGTGTTATAATAAGAACATCATTGGTAACCGTTTACTGACAAAACGTTTGCCATCGTTGAAAAGTTATGGATCAAGGAGTGTAAGGCAGATGAAAAAAGCAGAACTTTGTATTGACAGACATTATCTGATTGGAGAGGTGGACAAGCGGATCTACGGTTCTTTTATTGAGCATCTCGGACGTGCGGTGTATGAGGGAATCTATCAGCCGGGCAGCCCTTTTGCGGATGAGCAGGGACTGAGAAAAGATGTGATCGATCTGATCCGGCGGCTGAATGTGCCGGTGGTACGTTATCCCGGCGGAAATTTTGTTTCCGGTTATCACTGGGAAGACGGCGTGGGACCGAAGGAGGAGCGTCCGGAGAAGATTGAACTGGCGTGGAACGTGATCGAGACGAATCAGTTTGGGCTGAATGAATTTATGGACTGGACGAAGAAAGCGGATACTTCCGCGATGATGGCGGTCAATCTCGGGACAAGAGGACCGGAGGACGCGAAAAATCTTGTGGAGTACTGTAATTTAAAGGGCGGAAGCTATTACAGCGACCTGCGGAGAAAGCATGGCTATGAGCAGCCGCACGATATCAAATTATGGTGTCTGGGCAACGAGATGGACGGTCCATGGCAGATGGGACATAAAACGGCGGAAGAGTATGGAAGGATTGCGGCGGAAGCAGGACGGATCATGAAGATGGTGGATCCGGACATTGAGCTGGTGGCATGTGGAAGCGCTTCTCACGCAATGCCGACCTTTGGAACCTGGGAGGATACCGTTCTGTCCGAGAGTTACGATCAGGTAGACTATCTGTCCCTGCATCAGTATTACGGAAATCAGGAAGACAATACGGCGGAATTCCTGGCAAATACGGTGGATATGGATCAGTTTATCAGTGAAGTCCTGTCCATCTGCGATGCGGTAAAGGCAAAAAAACGGAAGAAAAAAACGATCAACCTGTCCTTTGATGAGTGGAACGTGTGGTATCACTCCAACGAACAGGATAAAAAGCTGGAGCGTTGGTGCAAGGCACCGCATCAGCTGGAAGATGTTTATAATTTTGAGGATGCGCTTCTGGTTGCCGGAATGATGATCACCATGCTCCGCCATGCGGACCGTGTAAAGATTGCATGCCTGGCGCAGTTGGTCAACGTTATTGCGCCGATCATGACTTCGGATACCGGGGCATGGATGCAGACCATTTACCATCCGTTTGCGCTGATCAGCAATTACGGAAGGGGAACGGTTCTGAATACATTGGTACATGTGCCTGTGTATGAGAGCAGACATGGGGATGCGCCTTATCTGGATGCTGTGTGCGTTATGAATGAAGAGACGGAGACACTGACAATCTTTGCGGTAAACAAAGATCTGGAAGATTCCATGGAACTTACCTGCGACCTGCGGCAGTTTGAGGGGTATCAGGTGAAAGAACATATCATGCTGGCTCACGAGGATGTAAAAGCGGTCAATACCGAAGAGCATCCGGACAATGTCGCTCCGGTGAAAGTGGAAAATGAAAAGCTGGACGGAGGAATCCTGAAAGCGGTTCTTAAGGATAAGAGTTTCCATGTGATCCGTCTGGAACGTGCATGAGGAACGTCTGCAGACGAAAAAATAATTCCGAATATATGATGGAAATATTTGAAAAATATTCTGAAAAACTGAAAAAAGCATAAATAAGTTTACTGTCGGCACCGGCAGGGGAACATTTCAGAGAAATACATTTGAAAAATGCCCCTGCCTGAGGGTGCCGACAGATTTTTTTTGTGAAAATTGGGTAAAATCAAAAAAGAGGGCGGAAAAAGGATAAAAAAATTAGGGCGCATAAAAAAATTGTGCGTATGACTTATACAAAATACACGAAAAAGATTTGTGTATTTTGTGGAATCTGCGAAAGTGATTGCAAAACCATTGTGGAACGTGTATAGTATATTACGTTGTGTTCAACAATATGCCAAAAAAGCTAAAAGAAGAGAGGAATGAAAGCATGAGTGTACAAAACAACAATGTGAAGCCATTCGGTATGAGAGATAAGATTGGCTACATGTTTGGTGACCTGGGAAATGACTTCACGTTCACATTTGCCAGTTCCTACCTTATGGTGTTCTACACCAACGTACTGGGAATTCCGGCGTCCATGGTCGGTATTCTGTTCCTGGTAGCAAGATTTATCGATGCATTTACCGATATCGGTATGGGTGTCCTGATTGACCGGGTAAAACCAGCAAAAGACGGAAAATTCAAACCGTGGATCCGCAGAATGTGTGGATTTGTTGCAATTGCAGCCTTCCTGATGTATCAGTCGGGCATGGCAAACGCCCCGATGTGGTTAAGAATCGTGTATATGTTTGCTACCTATATTCTGTGGGGATCTTTCGCTTACACATCCATCAATATCCCGTATGGTTCCATGGCGTCTGCAATCACAAGCAATCCGGCGCAGCGAGCGGAACTGTCTACCTTCCGTTCCATGGGAGCAAGCTTTGCAGGTGTAGCGATCGGTATCATTGTACCGCAGGTAATTTATCATGAAGTAGACGGACAGCAGGTGGCAAGCGGAACTGCATTTACCATTGCGGCGGCAGTATTTTCCGTTCTGGCGATCATCAGCTATATTCTCTGCTACAAAATGACTACCGAGCGTGTGAAAATTGAGAAAGATCCAAATGAAAAAGCACCAACAGCAGCAGAGAGCGTAAAAGCGTTGGTGAGCAGCCGTGCGCTTTTGGCATTGATCGCGGCAGCAATCGTTTTACTTCTGAGCACAATGCTTGGACAGAGCATGAATCAGTATCTGTACATCAACTGGTTCAATGACAGAAACGCACTGTCAGTCGCAGGTATGATCGCACTTCCGATTGTCCTGATCATGGCGGTAGTCGTTGGAAGAATTACAGCCAGATTCGGAAAGAAAGAGGCGGGTACAGTCGGAATGTTGGTATCCGGTTTGATTTACATTCTGCTTGGCTTCCTGAAAATTCAGAATGCATATCTGTACCTGGTGATCGTATTCTTCGGAATGCTTGGCATGTACTATTTTAATATGGTAATCTGGTCTTATATCACCGACGTTATCGATGATATGGAAGTGAAGAGCGGACACCGTGAAGACGGAACTGTGTACGGAGTTTACTCTTTTGCACGTAAGATCGGACAGGCGCTTGCCGGTGGTCTGAGTGGATTTGCCCTTGAGGCGATTGGGTTTGTATCCGGAGCGTCTGTTCAGGCACCGGAAGTCAATGAGGCAATCTACAGCCTTGCAAACTTTGGACCTGGCGTAATGTATGTTATTGTAGCGCTGCTTCTGCTGTTTGCATATCCGTTGTCCAAGAGTGTAGTGATCAAGAACGGTGAGATTCTGGAGAAACGTCGTCAGGAGCGTCTTTCTAAAGAAAACAAATAAGTAAAAACTTTTTTTCTGACAGATAAAAAGATCCGCAGACCTGCATGGCATTACCGCTTTGCAGATCCCCGGATCTTTTTGTGTAAAATCGTTGACTGAAATATTTTACTGTGCTATGCTGGTCTATAGCATTCTTTTAAGCGAAAAAAAGAAAGTACAGGAAACATTTTGCTGCCGAGGACGCTGCGGCAGAGTGTGGAAGCAATTCCGGTTTCCGAAAGAGGAGTTAGGGAGGAAAGAGTATGGAAAAGAATCGTGGCAGTTTTACCGGGAGGCTGGGATTTGTCCTGGCGGCGGCCGGGAGTGCGGTCGGACTTGGGAATCTCTGGAGATTTCCTCCGCTGGCGGCACAGTATGGCGGCGGCATTTTTATTCTGGTGTACATCGTTCTGGCGCTGACCTTTGGTTTTGCACTGATGACAACGGAGATTGCCATTGGACGAAAGACGGGCAGCAGTCCTGTGATGGCATATCAGAAACTGTGTAAGAAATTTAAGTTTCTGGGATATCTTGCGGCATTGGTACCTGTGGTCATTCTGCCTTATTACTGTGTGATCGGCGGATGGGTACTGAAGTATATGGCCGTTTATATTCAGGGATTCACTCAGGAAGCAGCCAGTGATGGTTTTTTCGGAGCCTTTACCGGAGATACAGTGTCTCCGCTGATCTTTTTTGTGATTTATCTGGCTGCTACGTGGCTGATCGTTATGGGCGGTGTAGAGAAGGGAATCGAAAAGCTCAGCCGTTTCCTGATGCCGCTTCTGGTTTTGCTGAGTATTGGAATTGCCATCTATATTTTGACACTGCCGGGGGCGCTGGAAGGAGCAAAATATTATCTGCTTCCCGATTTTTCAAAATTCTCGTTTAAGACCATCTGCGCGGCAATGGGCCAGATGTTTTTTTCCATGAGTCTTGCTATGGGTATCATGGTTACTTATGGATCTTATACGAAACCGGATGTCAGCCTGACAAAATCCGTCAATCAGATTGAGATTTTTGATACGGTTGTGGCTCTGTTGGCAGGACTGATGGTGGTGCCGTCGGTTTATGTCTTCAGCGGCGAGGAGGCAATGTCTTCCAGCGGTCCCGGATTGATGTTTGTGACGCTGCCAAAGGTTTTTGGTGATATGGCAGGTGGAAGAGTGATTGGTTTCATGTTTTTCCTGCTGGTATTGTTTGCGGCGCTGACCAGTTCGGTGTCAGTGATGGAGGCGATCGTCTCAGTGCTGATGGAGAAATTCGGAATCGGCAGGAAGGCAGCGTGTACTGGAACTTTGATTTTCGCGTTACTGGCGGGAATTCCGGTTTCTCTGGGAAATGGTATCTGGTCCGGTATTAAGATTCTGGGAATGGATCTGCTCACATTTTTCGATTATCTCAGCAACAGCGTGATGATGCCGCTGGTTGCACTGTTCACTTGCATTATGGTGGGATGGTTCATCGGCACAAAGACGATCACCGACGAGGTGACGAGAAACGGCGAGAAATTCGGAAGAAAGCGCATTTACGAAGTGATGATCAAATACGTTGCGCCGGTATTTCTTCTGATCATTTTGATCTCTTACAATCTGTCTCAGTTTGGAATTATTACCTTGTAAATGACAGCGCCTAAAGCCTGTTTTCGGGCTTTGGGCGCTGTTTTGTATAGTTCCGGAAATACCGGGGAAGAATAAAATTGGAAAATAGCCATTGAATTTTTATGTAAAGTATATTAGAATAAAAAATGATATCAATAAATTGAGGACGTGAAGAAACTATGTCAGGAATAAGTAACACACAATATTTTAAAGTAAAAACAGAGCCGGAAGTCCAGGTAAAGGAGGTTCTGAATGTAGTATATAATGCGATGGCTGAGAAGGGTTATAACCCGGTCAACCAGATCGTAGGATATATTATGTCCGGAGATCCGACTTATATCACCAGTTATAAAGGCGCGCGCAGCATGATCATGAAGGTAGAGCGCGATGAGCTTGTGGAAGAGCTTCTGAAAGAGTATATCAAAAACGAATCCTGGAAGAGGAAGTAGTCTGATATGCGGATTATGGGATTGGACTTTGGTTCAAAAACGGTAGGGGTAGCTGTCAGCGATCCTCTTGGTTTGACTGCCCAGGGAGTGGAGATTATCCGAAGAAAATCGGAGAATAAGCTGCGGCAGACATTGGCGAGGATCGAAGAGCTGGCTGCTCAGTATCAGGTGGAGACCATTGTGCTTGGTCTGCCGAAACATATGAATAACGATATCGGAGAGCGGGCCGAAAAATCGCTGGAATTTCAGGAAATGCTGAAAAGAAGGACAGGCCTGCCTGTTGTCATGTGGGATGAACGTCTGACCACCGTGGAGGCGGACAGGACCATGATGGAAACGGGAATACGGAGAGAGAACCGGAAGGAATATGTGGATATGCTTGCGGCTGTATTTATACTGCAGGGATATCTGGATTATCTGGCGATGAAGAAGCAGGAAAAATGAGAACCGCATTCCTGGAAACGGAAGCGGCCGAAAAGGAATATTGTATGGAAAAAATTATATTTACAGCAGAAGACGGAACGAAAGAGGAATTTTACATAGAGGAACAGACCAGGATCAACGGTGTGAATTATCTTCTGGTCTCAGATTCTATGAATGATGAGGCGAACGCCTACATCTTAAAAGAACTCCCATCCGCCCAGGAAGAGGAAAGCGAATATGTGATGGTGGACGACGAGGTTGAGTTTGAAGCCGTATCCGGAGTGTTTTCCCAGATGCTGGACGACGATGTCGAGCTTGAAAAATAAAAATGGCAGCAGACATGACATTCTTTGTGTTCGGAAAAACAGGAAGGGGGAAGCCCTTCCGGACGGAGGTGCTAGTTGAAGAAGGATAATACAAGTAAATTAAAGATCATTCCGCTGGGCGGCCTTGAGCAGATCGGAATGAATATTACTGCCTTCGAGTATGAAGACAGTATTGTTGTCGTGGATTGTGGTCTGTCCTTTCCGGAGGACGACATGCTGGGGATCGACCTGGTAATCCCGGATGTGACCTATCTGAAAAATAACATTGAGAAGGTAAAAGGCTTTGTCATCACCCATGGCCATGAGGACCATATCGGAGCGCTGCCTTATATCCTGAGGGAAGTCAATGTTCCTATTTACGCGACAAAGCTGACCATCGGACTGATTGAAAACAAGCTGAAGGAGCATGGACTGCTCCGGACGACAAAGCGCAAGACGATCCGTCACGGTCAGTCCATCAATCTGGGAGCGTTCCGGATTGAATTTATCAAGACCAATCACAGTATTGCAGACGCGGCAGCGCTTGCAATTTATTCTCCGGCGGGTATTGTCGTCCATACCGGAGACTTTAAAGTGGATTATACGCCGGTATTCGGCGATGCCATCGATCTGCAGAGATTCGCGGAGATCGGGAAGAAGGGCGTGCTGGCGTTGATGTGCGACAGTACCAATGCGGAGCGTCCGGGCTTTACCATGTCCGAACGAACGGTAGGACGTACCATTGACAATCTGTTCGCTGGTCACAGAAACAGCCGTATCATTATCGCTACGTTTGCTTCCAATGTGGACCGCGTGCAGCAGATTATCAACTCGGCATATAAATTCGGCCGCAAGGTCGTTGTGGAAGGCCGCAGTATGGTAAACGTGATTTCTACGGCACAGGAGTTGGGATATCTTCGCATTCCGGAGAATACGCTGATCGATATTGAGCAGATGAAAAATTATCCCGATGAACAGCTGGTTCTGATCACGACAGGAAGCCAGGGAGAGTCCATGGCGGCGCTGTCCAGAATGGCGTCACATCTTCACAAAAAAGTGTCGATCAAACCGGGCGATACGGTTATTTTCAGTTCCAACCCGATTCCGGGCAACGAAAAGGCTGTGTCCAATATTATCAATGACCTGTCCGAACAGGGCGCAGATGTTATTTTCCAGGATGTCCACGTATCCGGACATGCCTGTCAGGAAGAGATCAAACTGATCTATTCTCTTGTGAAACCCAAATATTCCATTCCGGTTCACGGTGAATACCGCCACCTGAAAGCGCATGCGGGAATTGCCGAGAGCCTTGGAATTCCGAAAGAAAATATCTTTTTGATGCATTCCGGAGATGTGTTGTCTCTGGATGGCAATGGAGCAGAACTGGCAGCAGGACAGGCTCCGACGGGAGCGATCATGGTAGACGGCCTGGGCGTCGGTGATGTGGGAAATATTGTTCTGAGAGACCGTCAGCATCTGTCGGAAGACGGTATCATGGTCGTTGTGCTCACATTGGAGAAGCGGAGCAATCAGCTTCTGGCGGGACCGGATATTGTTTCCCGCGGTTTTGTATATGTGCGTGAGTCCGAGGATTTGATGGGCGATGCGCGTGAAGTGGTGGAGGAAGCGCTGGATTCATGCCTGAACCGCCATATTTCCGACTGGGGCAAGATAAAATCGACGATCAAGGATGCTCTTGGAGACTTTGTATGGAAACGTACCAAGAGAAGGCCGATGATCCTGCCGATTATCATGGAGGCTTAAAAGATGGATAAGGTGTCAGAATGTCTGGACAGTCTGGTTCTTGAAATGCAGGAGAGTAAAGAATATCAGAATTACCTGTGGATGGAACAGGAGATTTCGAAGGATCCGGAACTGAAAAGAAAGATTGACGATTATCGCATACGGAATTACCGCCTGCAGCAGGCGGAGGATGTGGATCTGTTCGATGCGGTGGATTCCCTGGAACATGATTTTTATGATCTGAGGAAAAATCAGAAGGCAAACGCATATCTGGAAGCGGAACTGGCCGTCTGTAAGATGATCCAGAAGGTTCAGCAGCGTATTACGGATGAAATCCATGTATTTGTACCTGAATATTGACAGGAAGGAGTACCTATGGGCACAAAGAAGAAGGATGCCGGCTATCATGCCGCAGTGACCGGGGCGAGGGGGATACTAAAGACATTGATCTATATCTGCCTGCTTTTACTGCTTGTGTTTGCGGGTAAAACGGCATACGATTTCGGGTACGACATTTTCGTTCAGCAGCCGGTGGCGTCGGAAGAAAACGGTCAGGATATTACGGTAGAAGTGACGGAAAACATGGGAGTGAGAGAAATCGGTGAGATGCTGATCGAGAATGGGCTGATCGACGAAAGCCTGAGTGTTTTCCAGGCACAGGTTGTGTTTTCCGGATTTAAAGATTCCCTGCAGCCGGGCACCTATATTTTGAATACATCGCAGACGGTGGATGAAATGATTCAAATCCTGGCGCGAGAGAATACGGAAGGCCAGCCAACGGCAGAAGATACAGCGGAACAGCAGTGAGGAGGAAGCTCTGGCATCGCCTGAGCGGAAGAAGTTATGATAACAGAGGAACGCATGACCGCGTATATCAATTCCCTGGACACAGGGCATACGCCGTTTCTGGAAAAGCTGGAGCAGGAGGCAAAGGCAGCCCATGTTCCGATCATTCGCCGGGAGATGCAGAGTTTTCTGAAAGTTTTTCTGGCAGTGCAGAAACCCAAGCGGATCCTGGAAGTGGGAACGGCCGTAGGGTTTTCGGCGATCCTGATGGCGGAATATGGAGTGCCGGAGGCAAGGATCACGACGATCGAGAATTATGAGAAACGTTTTTCTGCGGCAGAGGAAAACTTCCGCAGATCCGGTTACGAAGACCGCATCACGTTTCTCAAAGGAGATGCGGCGGAAGTGATGAAGACGCTGGAGGATCCGTTTGACCTGATCTTTATGGACGCGGCGAAAGGCCAGTATATTCATTTTCTGCCGGAAGTGCTGAGACTTCTGAGAGACGGAGGCGTTTTGATTTCGGACAACGTGCTGCAGGATGGGGATGTGATCGAATCCCGTTTTGCGGTGGAGAGAAGAAACCGTACCATCCATAAGAGAATGCGGGAATACCTTTACACACTGAAGCATCATCCGAATCTGCTGACGTCCATTATCCCTCTGGGAGACGGGATCACAGTCAGTGTAAAACAGGAAATGCCGCAGAAAAAGGTGCGGCAGGAGCAAGAAGTATAAAGATAAAAGCATCAGATAAAAAGGCATAACGATGCGGCGGATGCCGCAAAGATGCCTTTTTGTTGTTAGAATGGAGGAAATTATGAGAAAACCGGAATTGCTGGTGCCTGCCAGCAGCCTGGAGGTTTTGAAAGTAGCCGTCACGTTTGGGGCGGATGCTGTCTATATCGGCGGAGAAGCTTTTGGACTGCGTGCGAAAGCAAAGAACTTTTCGATGGAAGAGATCAAGGAAGGAATTGCATTTGCCCATGAGCACGGTGTCCGTGTCTATGTCACCGCCAATATCCTGGCGCATAACGGAGATCTGGAGGGTGTCAGAGCTTATTTTGAAGAGCTGAAGAAGATCGGACCGGACGCCCTGATCATTTCGGATCCGGGCGTTTACCAGATCGCGAAGGAAGTATGTCCGGAAATTGAGCGTCATATCAGCACGCAGGCGAATAATACCAACTACGGAACGTACCAGTTCTGGTATGGTTTGGGGGCAAAGCGTGTGGTTTCCGCCCGGGAACTTTCCCTGGAGGAACTGAAGGAAATACGCAGACGGATCCCTGAGGATATGGAGATTGAGACATTCGTTCACGGGGCGATGTGTATTTCCTACTCCGGAAGATGTCTGCTGTCCAATTTCTTTACCGGAAGGGACGCCAACCAGGGCGCGTGTACCCACCCGTGCCGGTGGAAATATTCGGTGATGGAGGAGTCGAGGCCGGGAGAGTATTTTCCGGTGTATGAAAATGAGCGGGGAACCTATATTTTCAATTCCAAGGATCTGTGCATGATCGAGCATATCCCGGATCTGATCGAAGCGGGGATCGACAGCTTTAAGATTGAGGGACGAATGAAGACCGCCCTCTATGTGGCTACGGTGGCGCGTACTTACCGGAAAGCCATTGACGATTATCTGGAGGATCCAAAGCTGTACGAGGCTCATCTGGACTGGTACCGCAGCCAGATTTCCAACTGTACCTACCGTCAGTTTACAACGGGATTTTTCTACGGAAAACCGACGGATGAGGCACAGATCTATGACAGCAATACTTATGCGAAAGACTATACTTATCTGGGAATCGTCGGAGACAAAGATGATCAGGGACGTTACAGCATCGAACAGAGAAACAAGTTCAGTGTCGGGGAAGAGATCGAGATCATGAAGCCGGACGGAGAGAACCGGGTCGTGACGGTAAAAGCCATTTACGACGAGGAGGGGAATTCGATGGACAGCGCTCCGCATCCAAAGCAGAAGCTCTGGATCGATCTGGGGACAGAAATGGATCGTTTTGATATTCTCAGAAGACGGGAAATCGAATAAAAAAACTGCCGCATTCACTTGGATGTTTTTCAAACATCCTTTAAGGGAATGCGGCAGTTTTATTTTAGCAGACAGTGATGAGCATTCAGCAAACGGTGATGCGTATCTGGTAAACAGTGATGCACAGTCTGCGGAGAGCTATTGCTGTTTCAGCAGAGCTCCGGAAAAGTCGATGCCATATCCGTAATCATAAACGTGTCCTTCCTCGTCGGTATAAGGAGTAAGGTCAAAGGCGACGTCTTCGCAGTGGCGTTCCACGGTTTCCATATTCAGTGGGAGCTGTACCGGCAGACGGCCTTTTGGTGACGCAGCTCCAATGATGAGATCCAGAAGCGCCTGACGGCTGACGCCAAATTCACAGAGAATTGCGTCGGCATAGGGTTCAAATTCGCTGCACACGGTTGGGTTGTGCATGGTGATGCAAACGATCACCGGTTTTTCTTTCATTACCTTTTTGGTATTGATGACCAGATCCAGATCCTCTTCATTGGCGGCATGTACCGTTTTGCCGAGGTAGGAGCGGTTGGTGTCCTTTTGCCACCAGGTGCTTCCGGCGATGCTGGTCTCGCGGGCGCTGACGGCCTGGTAAGGGCGGTACTGGAGGCTGATGGGCACATAAGAATGATTTTCATAGCCGCCGTTGGTCAGCGGGCTTTCGATAAAGACGATTGCCGCGTCTGCCTCTTCCGGTGTGGAAACTGCGTGAAAATATTCCGACATCAGACGGTTGTGAACCGGATGCAGGAATTGTTCTTCTTCCATAAACCGCATAAATCCCTTTTTGGGGCGGATGTGGCGGTCTGGAACATAGACCTTCAGTTGTTTCTGCAGAGGAAGCGCCGCCGATTTGTTTTTCAGGAGGACGACGGAATCCAGCTGCGCCTGATAACCTGCCTGAACATATGCCTCACATCCGACGGTCTGGACGCTTTCTTCCTCGTCCAGATATGGATTTTCAAACAGACCGACCCGGAAGATATTTGTGAGGATACGGACGGCAGATTCTTCCATACGTCTGCGCATTACAGATTCGCCATAACGCTCACAGCCGATCCGGTATGCTTCCAGGATTGGTTCTTTGTCGTTGTTTCCCCCAAACTGGTCTACACCGTTCATGATGATCCGCAGGTGGCGTTCTGCCACAGAGAGGGATTCCGTTCCGAAGCATCTGCTTCCGAAAGCGTCCATGTCATCGGAGGGATCCTGAGTGATTCCCCAGTCGGTGCAGACAACGCCGTCGTATCCGCAGGAATCGCGGAGCAGATCCCGGATGATGTATTCACTGTAGGAATTTCCCACATTTTCATGATTCTTTTTGTCCTGGTTCCAGGAAACGGTGTAGTAAGGCATAACGGCAGCGGCCTTTTGCGTCGGACCGTCCAGAGCGAAAGCGCCTTCCGTGAAAGGACGCATATGCTCTTCGAAACGACCGCCCGGATAGACAGCAAATTGGCCGAAAGAATAGTGAGCGTCACGTCCGCCTTCTCCGGTACCGCCGCCGGGCCAGTGTTTTACCATCGCGTTGACGCTCTGGCTGCCCCATCCGTCGGCGGAATCTTCCGTTGTCTGGAGAGCGTCACAGTATGCTTTCGTCATACGAATCGTCATTTCACAGTCCGGTCCCATGGTATCGGGAAGACGCATCCACCGTGGCTCGGTGCACAGATCGATCTGGGGACCAAGGGCGGTAGTGATGCCCAGCGCGCGGTATTCACTGGAGATGATACGGGCAAACACACGGGTACGCTCCGGGTCGAAAAGTGCCGCCATACCGATTCCCTCCGGCCATTTGGAAACTTCGCCTCCGCCGGTTTTATATTCCGCTCCACTGTCGGCGGAACCATGCCGCGGATCGGAAGAGAAATTTACGGGAATTCCGTAGGGCAGTGATTCTGCGCACGCCTGCATGGAATTTTGCCAGCGAACCGCGGTGCGGGTGTCCTGAAAGGTGGTCACCAGTACATGGCGGATGTTGTCCTGTGTAAGAAATTCTTTCTGCTGGTCGCTCATGCTCCAGGGCTCACAGCCGCTTTCCGGAAAAGATTTGCCGCCGTAGGTGGCAGGAAAAGGGGAACCGGGAAGCGACGGGATCACCTGGTGGCTGGAGTAGAGCATCAGGCCTGCAATCGCCTCTACCGGAAGCCGTCCTGCGAGATCCCGCGCACGTTCAGTGGCGGGGAGACGCCAGTCCTCGTAGGGGAGCAGCGCACCGGTTCCGGCAAGATCCTTGAAGATCAGCCCGTCCTGTTCCAGGATTTTTCCGTTGGCGGTACCGATCTGCTTGCCATTTTCGTTCTGGTAAAGAGTATAGCCTTGTTTCTGAATTTTCTTGTAAGCCATAAAAACCCTCCTGTTTGTTTAGTAAATCTTATATAAACGTACAGCTAGTACAGCGTTTCGTAAATAACTACCCCAAATCGCTTGTCTGTTTTCCCGATTGCACAGGTCAAAAATACTCAGCGTAGCTCGCTACGCCTGCGTTTTTTAAACTGCACACTGGAAAAGGCATTCTGCGCGCTTGGTCCAGTTATTTAGCGAACGCTGTTTTTCAAACGCGCTCTAGCTGAACTGTTACAATCTTATGCCTATATTTTACGGTATCGGGGAGAGGGAATCAATAAAAGATTTTTCTGAAATGGGAAAAGATATGAGAAGAGTAATTGTATTTGAAAACAATATCTATGGAAAATCAAATGATACGAAAAAACTCAGGAAATAAATTCCTGAGTTTGAAGAGGCGCAGACCGGATTTGAACCGGTGAATCGAGGTGTTGCAGACCTATGCCTTACCACTTGGCTACTGCGCCATTCTGTATGAGATTTACTTCTGAAAAACAGAAGATGACTCCGACGGGAATCGAACCCGTGTTACCGCCGTGAAAGGGCGATGTCTTAACCGCTTGACCACGGAGCCGATTGGCGTTGTTTTTGCTGCCGAACTTGGCAACAAATGTATATTATCATAGGTTGCGATGGAATGCAAGTGTTTTTTTGAAAAAATTCAAAAAATTTTATACAGTTCAAATTTTGGTGAGCAAAGCGGACGAAAGGAGTCCGGGGCAGGCGGTATGGGTGTACGGCGGGCGGCTGCAAAGCTGTGGAAAATCTAGGCGTTCCGAAGCCCCTCCGGACGGGCACCGGAGCGATTCAACAGGAAAGCTTTATGCTTTCCCGTTTCAGCGCTCCTCAGACTCCGGGCGGGAAGCCCTGCGTCTGTCCCGTCCTCCAGAGCTTCGGAGCGCCAAGATTTTCACACAGCTTTGCAGATGCCCGCCGCACACCCATACCACCTGCCCCGGACTCCTTTCTGGCTTTGGAGGATGGAAGGGTATGAGAGACCGTCAGGTTTTGACCATAAAAAAGAACCTAGCGATTCCGTCGACTTTGAGGGCATGATATGGTAAAATAGCTCCAAAGCATTCTGGTGATATGTCAAGAACTTTTTGAAGATGATTTTGATGTGTTTTTCAGAAAAAAGGGTAACTTTAATAG
>PPYF01267731.1_pt1 | contig 31453 bp, 32 predicted proteins | sample 1559871 | NCBI WGS metagenome assembly PPYF01 (sample SAMN08240021, study PRJNA423297) | Human gut metagenome, whole genome shotgun sequencing project.
GTGAAGTGTGGAGCAATCTCCTTTTTTTAGGTGTCATAGCTTCGTCTGCCTGTTATCTGTTGTGGAATATTGTCGTAAAACAACTGGGGACGATACAGGCATCCAACTATCTTTATCTGAATCCTCTTGCCACAACGGTTGGGGCGACTATATTCCTACATGAGGAGGTGACCCCAGTCGCGATAGGCGGAATCGTCTTGGTTCTCTCGGGTGTATATCTGGCTACCAGAAACTCCCGTCCTCAAAACAGTACTGCTATAAAAAAGCAAGCGGATTGAGTTCTGTTTATTTTATTATTACTATAATCATATGCAGACCACACTTGGTGATAAATTTGAGATTCAAACAATGTTTTTCGTTTTCTTCCCATCAAGAAAACACTCCTTTTTACTTATTCCTGAATGAAACAATAGATAATCATAGATTTGAATAGATTGGCTATAATCTGTTAAATTTTAAATAAGAAACTAAAATGTATAATTTATGTCGTAATAAACCAAATATAGTCCCATTTGGAATATGGAGTAATAATCACGATTTCCGAACTTTGCATATAACTATTAAATAGATAACAAAGATTATTCCATGGAGATATTAAGATTCTTGGTTTCTAAAAGCTGATAGATCAAATGCAGATAGGACCTGGTTCTTTTGGTTTGGAATAGTCTGACATAGAAGTTTATTATAACAATATTCATTGCTTTTGTCGCAGTGAAAATAATAACCAATATTAATATGAGAAGTATTACGACATTCGAATTGCAATATGCACATCGGTTCTATGGCTTCCAGGGTGAAGCGCAGTATCTCCATGGGCCCTTCAAGACAGAACTGGCTACGGCTTATCCCGAAGCCCGCTTGGTGGTAACCAAAGAGACCATGACCGTGGAGGGCATGATTAAAATCGTGTATGACTTGTTAAAAGACAAGTTGAACATTGCGAAAATCACGTTCACCAGTGGTGTGAATGCTGGATCTGCCGAATTTTCGACCAAGCATAACATAGAGCGTTGTCCGTTATGTGGTGTGGCGCTGAATAATGAGGAAGGTGTATGTCCTAAATGCGGATACAGGAAATAAATCATATCCGGTAACACAGTCCAATGATGTTGGACTGTGTTGCTTGTTTTTCTTGCTATATTCATGAATATAAAATAAAGACATGGTGAGATTATAAAATAGAGCAGGATGTCATATAGTAATAGATAATGGATGTCAGAAGGTTTTATAGTTGTCAATATTTTGTTATATCTAAATCGAGGAATTTTATAAATTTCTTATAATCAACGATATTATGCAGTCAAATTTTATTTTTTTCATGAAAGAAAGAATCATCTCGTTTTCATGGCAACATTTATTGCTCATCGTGTCTTTGTTCATAATGGCATGTGGAGTAGCACTCTGTGTACGGTCAAACTTTGGCAGTAGTGTGATTGCTACCATCCCGTTTGTTATGACACTCGCGGGAGAAGCTGGCATGGCTCCTCAATTTACGATTGGAGAATATACATACATAATGAACATTCTTTTCATCGGGCTTCAGGTTCTCATCCTCCGCCGAGGTTTCCCACGGATGCAATTTTTTCAATTCATTATTGGCTTTGTATTCGGTTTCCTATTAGATGTTAATATGTGGCTTACATCAATCATAGTATGTAATACCATATTATGGAAAGTGGCGGTACAATTAATGGGGTGCGTGCTGCTTGCCGTAGGCATCTCTTTAGAGATACGATGCGGCTCAGTCACTATGCCAGGTGAGGGGATTGTAGTAGCAGTTGGCAAAGCTACCGATATTCCATTTGCCAAAGCTAAAATCATGGTTGATATCTCTCTGGTTGTTATAGCAGTAGCTTGGGGGTATTTCTACTTTGGTACATGGCAATGGCAGGTAGTTGGTGCAGGTACTCTTATATCCATGATTATTGTAGGAATTATGGTGAAATTATTCGACAAGCATCTTGAATGGTTCAGTCGATTACTCTACTATCGTCCCGGATTCCGCCGATATATTTATGGTCTGGCCCGGTGCATTTGCGATAAGATTCGGTGATATTTTGATCGGACGTTAATATTTTAGTAGAAAACTTATAGTTGTGGCCAAAAGAGTTATTTGACGGCACAGCATTGCAGACTGCCGAAAGTTGCACGGTTGCTAATTCGCTATCGCTGTTACGCAAATATTCCCCAAAATATTTATTTCTCAGAGGCTTGTATTAGACTATTGAAAATCTAAAATAACAATTTAATTATAAGCGTCTTTTCGAAAAACATAGTAGTTCTCTGAATTTATTGAATTTCAATTTGTCGCAAACGTTTTGATGGTGCGCTGATTTGAAATTATCTTTGTGATCATACTCAGGCAGTTATGTATAAAGACAAATATGTTTTTACCTGATCAGTCAAGTTTCTTGGCAGCGCACAAGTACAGACACATTGTAGATAAGTATGACGGCTACAGGTATATTGAAAGTTATACCTTTTGGAATCAGCCGCTTATAATGATATCCTTTTTTTTAAAATGTCAAAGAGCTAAATGATTCGAGTGGGCCGAACTTATTTAAGTTTTAACTCTATCCATTTTTAGTTGATAGTAATGAATTATGACTATATGATACTGCAAAATCACACCATACCTGTAAATGAGAACGACGGTTTACCGTTATCCAAGCGTTATTGGGCTATCTTAGCCACTGCCCTAGGAGTTGGAATATCTGTGATAGACGTTACAATCGCCAATGTGGCTTTACCGACCATCGCCTGCGACCTGGGAACTTCGCCGTCCGCAACGATCTGGATAGTAAATGCTTATCAAATAGCGATTACCATTTCTCTCCTCTCTTTCTCTTCATTGGGAGACATTTACGGTTACCGGAGGATTTACTTATCAGGCGTTTTGCTATTCAGCATCACCTCAGGAATCTGTACTTGTGCCGACTCGTTTTGGATGCTGACAGCCGCCCGTATTTTACAAGGATTCGGAGCGGCCGCAATCACTAGCGTGAATACGGCGCTACTCCAGATCATCTATCCCAAACGTTTTCTTGGTCGCGGAATGGGCATCAATGCCCTTGTCATTGCCATATCGACTGCTGCCGGACCGACAATCGCTTCGATTATTCTCTCTTTGGGTTCATGGCATTGTTTTTTTGCCATCAACATCCCAATAGGAATTGCCGCACTCGTAATCGGACTGATATACCTGCCTGACAATCCGGTAAAATTAACCGGACGCCGTTTCGACAAGTTCAGTTGTCTGATGAATGCAGTCACCTTTGGTTTACTTATATTCTCATTAGAGGGTATTACCCATAAAGAAAACACCACGTTGATCATAGTCGGGGTATTTGCGTTGTTGACAATCGGTTATTTCTTTGTACGCCGCCAGTTACGCCAACAATTTCCTTTATTACCAGTTGACCTGATGCGTATCCCCATTTTCTCCATGTCTATCGGCACATCCATCTGTTCCTTCACCGGACAAATGCTAGCCATGATCTCCCTCCCCTTTTTCCTCCAAGGAACTCTGGGACATAGCGATGTGACAACCGGATTACTCCTTACTCCCTGGCCGATAGCGACAATGATTATGGCTCCGCTTGCCGGACGATTGGTAGAACGTATCCACGCCGGAATACTGGGAGGTATCGGCATGGTAATATTTGCTACAGGACTTTTCCTGCTCGCAGTACTCCCTTCCAACCCTACTAATGTGGATATTATATGGCGGCTGTTCATTTGTGGATCCGGTTTCGGATTATTCCAGACACCCAACAACAGTACTATCATCTCCTCCGCTCCATCCAACCGTAGTGGAGGAGCGAGCGGTATGTTGGGCACAGCCCGTCTACTGGGGCAAACACTGGGAGCGACACAAGTTGCCATGATATTCTATTTAGTTCCAACCAACAGTTCGCAAACATGTCTGTATTCAGCAACTGGTTTTGCTGTTGTTGCCGCAATAGTCAGTTGCCTGAGAATTTCACAACCACGTCCATTACAAGGATTCAAATAAATTGAATACTTATAGGCATACCCTATATACAACTCTATACTTTATAGGGAAACGAGCGACAGAAAACAACAACTGCAACCATTAGAAACAACAGCTGCTGTCATTACCGATATTTTTTTATATTGTTGCCATAATTATTGACCAATAACACTTTCCTTTCATCTCCATTTCCGAGGGAATGATATCCTGCTCTTTATCGAACTCATCCAGAATCCAATACATCGCTTTTTCATCGGCATAATAAATCATACGTCCTTTATAATTGACCGACTTCTTATGGGAGGACAAAATGATCGCTGTATCGTCACACAACTCTGCCGACTCCTGTTTATATCTCACACGGTTGTCTTTCTTGGAAATAGTGGCAACTGTCCCACGTTTCACCTCCCCGTCTTTTACTTTCAACTAAGCAGAGAAAAACAACCGTCCTATTTTTCCGCACCACTGTGATATGTCCCTTAAATACTGATTTCTGGGTAAAAACACCCATGTTGATTACCGGTAACAGGATGATTTGAAATGAAATCAGCCGAAAGTGGAGTGAACTACACAGTCATGCTGCTGGTTTCCATCTTGGTTGCCTCTTCCGGCGGAAAGAGAACCTTGAACTTGACATTGCTGAATGTTTTCATACTACGGAAGGTGGTTTGACAGTCGGTGCTTTCAGAGACGTAGCAAGGATCATAAGTAGAGGAAAAACTGCGTAAGTCGCTTTGTGCAGTTGGTTGTGGAGTACGGAGTTGGGAACTGTTAAAATAAAGTTTATCATCACTTATACGAGTAATCCCATCATTATAGACATAGAAACAACCAAACATGTTCTTTTTATAATACTTCCCATGCCACTTTTTGGATCTCGTTGCAAGGGTAAACCATGTTCACGCCCTCGTTGATTGTGTCCTCCACTTCAATGGTCAACACGCCTGTGTGCCCATGGAGATACTATTATACATTGTGTTTATTTAGGATAATTTGGACTTGTCGGTGAAAGATATTTTGCATGAGATCCGTAGGAGAGCGTTTCGACAAATAGCTGTTACCGGGCTTTCTGAATATAGTGTTAAAAAAATATTATATTTTTCTTCTCGTTAGAGATAACAGCAACCGCTTCACAAGTTTTTTGTTTCTGACGCCGGCTTACCCGATACTACGAAAGACAGCGCATTGTCTACCTATAAAATCCAGACAAACTTGTATGTATTGTATATCCGTGTGACATATTTATACAAAAAGATAAGGAAATAAAAAACAAGTGTCTTGATCCTCTAAAATTTTCTTATCCTTTAGCTTTTCATATAATTGTTCAATAGATTTAGTGCCTACGCTAGGCATTTGGTATAAAGCATCAAATCCGTTATATTTAATGAACCTTAAAAGATCTTCTAATTGGTAGATATTATATTTCCTGAGTGCACGTAAAACCCTGAAGTTTATATCCAGTTTACTTAAAGGGGTAATTAATAGATCCACATATTCCGCTGGAATATCCTGCTCTTTCCAAACAATCTTTACATATCTGAAATTTTTTTTTGGAACCTCCTCAGAATGTGTCAAAAGAAATTCATTATTCCGGTATTTGATATACATATGGTCTAACTCTCGTTTTAATTCTGAATAAGGTCTCCACTTCAAATGGATCTGTCGAAGCCCCCTTTTATACATGGATACCAGGTTCTTGGACGAAATGCCTGTTATCTGTGAAACACTTTGGAGATCCCTACCTGAAGATAAGGAACAAAAGACTTCCCGTGCTTGTTTGTCCTCAATCAATTCTGCCATCTCCTTTACAATCTCCTTGTAAACCGGTAAGCATACCACTGGCAATAACTCCATATTATGTACATTTGCCTTCTTATCAAATTCTGTTATTTGAATGTTTTCCGATTTCTTCATTTCTTAATCCATTTATCTCTATTTTTCTTTCTCAACTCGCTGGGGGACATTCCGAACATCCTTTGACAGTATGCCGTGAAATGTGAAGACGTACTGAAATCAAAATATCCGGCTATCTCTTTAAAAGAGAGCTCTGGGTTATTAATCATTTCCTGTATATGTCTCGCTTTTTTCTTCTGTATCCATTGATAGGGGCTTTCCCCAAAACAAGAATGAAACTTTCGGTTAAAAGATCGCTCTGATATATGGTACAAGTCGGCAAGTTCCTTGACCGAATCTGCTTTTCTATAGTTATCCAAGACAAATCTTTCAAATGATTCCCTGATATTGGTTGATGCGGAAAAAAAAGCCGCCAGTTCTTTCTTTGTATAAAAACCTCTCAAGACCAGGAGCAGTTCCTGCTGCTTTAGTAAATGCATATGCCTACAAAGCAGCCTTGCGTTCAGATATAGATTGACGGACTCCAATACATTCATCAAGGGCTTTTTGATCGGAAGTATAACATCATTCGTATCAGTATCATTTTCTTTAATTGATAACGAGCTTAAGAAGAGTTTATCACATGTGCTTATGTGTTTATCCCAAAACAAGAGAATACATCTCGAACCTGTTATGGATTCTATCTGGGCTTTTATACTCTGTGGTATGTACAACATCTGTCCCTGTTCCATCTCCCCCTCATAAAATTCCCCTAAATCGAGATTTACCTGACCTTGAATCATAAAGAGCGCACAGGACGACTTGCTGTTGTCAATCTGGTATACATCATCCTTGTCCAGTTGGTGGCAGGAGAATCCGGTATCTGAATTCATCTGATAATTCGAACAACATAAATGTTCTCTCAAATATAATAGTTTCACTTTCTTCTTTCAAACTGTTTATATACCCGTACAGGCGCTACCTGCACGGGTATTTTCTATTCAGGTAAATATTTTTTATAATCATCTGTTATATCCGGGTCAATGACCGGACGTACGGAGAAGGTCATACAACGCCTGTAAACAGCGCTTGTATTGGAGGCGGCCGCCCAGCCGGCAGGACCTCCAGTGGAATTGAGCAGATAACGGCCCGCATGAGTTTCGCTCCTGGCCTGTGCCACGGCGAAAATGACTTCGTTACCCCCTGTATAGCCGCTTAAGAAGGAGCCGTCATAAATACTTCCGGGCAGAGGTGTCTGTATTCCGGATTTGCTCTCGTAATAATATGCGTATCTCAAAGTCACGGCCTCTTTTTGTGACATGATCCGGAATCCGTAAGGAGAAGGGTCAAATACGGTTTTTCCGCCTACATCCTCCGGATTCCCTGTCAGGGAAGGCTGGTTCCATGGATACAGGAACACCCAGCGATCTTTGAAATTATTAACCATCCCATGCGGGAAACATTCATACAGCCAGAAACTTTGATGAGAGACGATGGCGCTTGGATGTTCAATGCTCTGCTTCATCGTAAGAGCGGCCCCTCTCGCTTGCTGAGCATCTGTTTTTCCATAATCCACATCATTTCCCCTTTGTTCCCAAAGGAAATCAAAAGACTTGCCGTTGCCGTCATAGAAGTTCGTATTGACACGAACATCATGTGCTGGGAACGGGTCTTTCCTGCCCCATTGGTATTGCATACCAAATTCCCTAAACTCGTCAGCGCTATACTGTGAATGAACCTTCTCGTAAGCCCCCAACAGATGCGACATCAATTGAACCGTCTCCGGTCCGTCTCCTCCATATTTACCGACCTCCAATACCGTCGGATACTTGTCCACTATCCAGATGTGCCAGGACCAAAGTGTCGGATTCCCCTTGATCTTTCCTGACTTAATCTCTATCAGCACATTCCCCGGTTTCTGTCCGGGCTTGACATAGATATATGAACCCGGTCCGGAACCTCCCTGCTCGGATAATTCACTGAGTCCTGCTCGCTCTATGTCATTCTGCCCGTCGGGCTTTTGAATGTCCGTCCACACGATATTGACTTTCCAGTCATCATCTTCATCCAGTTTATTCAGCATGAAGTCTGATCTGCTTCCGGGAAGCCCTTGCTTACCACTCAAAACAGCGTCATGTTCCAAAAGCTTGTTATAATACCTATAGGCGGTATTCACGCGGGAAACGGGGATAAATATCCCTTGCTTTGCACCTGCTTTGAGCATATAAGTATTCGCTTCAGGCTGCACTATTCCGGAAACCAGTTCCACCTCGAACTCTCTCTCAGGAAAAAGACCGTCAGGGGAATAAATTTTGAATCTCGCCTTTCCGGAGTAAAGACGTGAGGTTGTGATATCGTCAACAGCCGTGAAAGAAACTGGTTTTCCGGAAAGAGAAGGATCCTTCTCATAGAAAGGAGTGAACGTCTCTATCACATCACCCGCTCCGTTATCGGACAAAGCGGAAACCAGTTCGATCTTGTATTCGCTGTTGGCCTTGACATAATATTGCTTCTGTTTGCCGTCCATCAGGTAGATACTGTTGCTGGACACCAGCAATGACTGATGCAGCCATTTGTCGAAGAAGGGGATGGCATTATATTCTTTCTGCAAGAGGCTGAGTTTTCCCGATGCGCTTCTATCGGTTCCCGCATGTGTTATGGTGAAGACATAAGTAGTATTGAAATTATCGAAATACTCCAGATTCTCCGTGATATCGGGAGCTGTCACCGTGTATCTCCATATCCCTCCCGCAAGTTGATCCGCTTTTTCTATTTTGAACGGGTTGGCGGCTTCGGCATGGAAAACGGGTTCCAGGTCATGGGGCTCTGTCTTCACATAGAAAGTGACCTTGGCACCGGCCTCTTCCGCCGTAAGCGTTCGTCCGTCTTTCATTATCACCTTACCAGGCTGCCCATAGCTCTCGCCGTACTGGTTGACCTCGATAAACTCCAGCGGCTGGCTGCACGCCTCGTCCGCGAAGATCCGTAGGGTGACATTGATATCCTTGGACTGCTCAAAGCCAAGGAACCATTTCATACGGCCCGCTTTCACATAAGCGGCTTTCAGCGCATTCTGGGCATCTTCTGTTTTTTCCGGCCACGTGCGGTCCGTGTCCACTTGCTCCGTGACCGTAAAGGTCACGATTTTCTCGTCGGTCGGTGCTGACTTTCCTGGTTCCGAGGGTTTTATGGAATAGCTGATCCATGCGGGCAGCCCCTCTACCGTGAACCCCTCGGGCCAGGAAGTCTGCACTTTCGCCGTCAGGCTACCCCCCTCCCTATAAAAAGTGAAATGATCATCGCTGACCCCCAGCATATATTGCCCGTCATACTGCACGTTGGACATCGTGGACTCGTTCCATACCACGACATTGTACATGATATTGGCGGCCGGCCCTTTCCTAGCGTCCTCTTCCGTATCGAATCCCGGGCCACCCACCTCCGTGATGTTCACCAAGTAACGGTGGTTCCGCAGTAAGGGCAGGTACTCGTATGTCGCGTCGGCCTCGGTTCCCGTACGTTTCAAATAGTCTATCCGGAAGAACGTCTCCTTGTCGGGACGACTCTTGTCCACGCCGGTCAGCCCGACAACGATATAGGGGCGTCTCAAGAAATTTTCCGTATCCTCTTCCGGGAGCGTCTCTCCGTTGGCTCCTTGCGTGGCACCCGTCGGGGTATTGACCGCCTCCGGGACATAGACTTCACGCAATAATATCTTCTCTTCCGCTATGGAAGATGTCCTGTCGGTCCTTCCTGTTACGGCCGGAGCGGGATCGGGAATGGAAGGTTGTTTCGCCTTTCTATTAACCTGATCCCAATAAGCCTCGCTCTCGAACGGAGAGATCCGCCCTTTTGTATTGGTGTTATAAAAAAATACCTTGGTCAGCGTTATCCCCTCGATACCCTCGGCTTTCTCGTCAAACGTGGAAGCCCCTTCCGACGTTTCGCTCAGTTTAAGCCCCACATCTACACGTGCCACGGCACGGATCAGGTAGATGGTCCCGAGTTTTGGAACGGCGCCGGAACCGTGATCCACCTTGACCGGATCCGAGACTCCCCACATCGGGAGCTCTCCGTCCTTCCATTCCCCCTTGTCGGGCATGAAGAATGTGAAAAGCCCCATGACCTCTTCCCGTGTTTTTCCGGTCAACTCATCCGCCCCGATCTCGTCTGACGTAGCGATATTGGCCAGCATCACGAAGGTACTGGTATTGCCCGAAGGGGTATTTTTCGCCAGCAGGGTCATGGTACCCTTGCTTTTCTTATCATCCGGGGCGCTGGAGGGAGTGAAAGAAGTCACTTTGGCCTCGTATGAGAACCTATTGTCTTTGTCAAACACAAGTACCCTGATCCTCTCCGCCGCCGTCTCGTTCTCTCCCTCCGGCGTAAGGGAGCGGGTCAGAGGATTCCGAAGCCCAAGCCCTTCGACGGACATGGTGACAGATCCCCAGCCATCCTTGGTTGCTATTTCCGTTCCTCTGCCTCCATGCTCATCAAAGGGGTCACTGCACCCTTGCATGAGAGGCATTCCCATAAATATCGCCAAGAAAGCGAATAGCAAAGTGTAATGTTTGATTCTCATATGTATCTATTTTTTAAACTGTTTCTCTTTTTGATGGCATGAGCGGGTGCCTTTGTTACCAGGGGATAGCCACTTCCGTATCCTCCCATTCATCCACAACAACGTCATGCTCCATGTTCTTGGTCCCTTTCAGCGTGGAGAAGACACGGTAGATGGTATTACGACGAATATTGTAATACGCCTTGTCATCTTGCCCAAGATCCGGATTATAGAGTTCGATCTTGTACGTCTCATCGGGGTCTCCCGTCCGGTAATCGATAGATAGTACCAAGGCCAGCGCTTCCTCTTTCCCGTAGACTCCCGGAGCCACATAGATATAGCGAGGTGTCTCTCCCGTATATGGGAGCAACCTTCCTTGACATTTAGCCACAAAGGCGGATTCTCCGGAACCCTCGTTGGCACCTTCGTGAAAACTGGGCCTTTCCGGTAACAACAGGGGATCTCCCGCGTAGTCCACTCCCCTGATATCCGGATTGCCGCTACCGGTGGCGGTATATTCCCCGGCGGAAGGCAGTACGGAATAACCGCTGGTCTCATTATTTAAGGAGAGTTTCGTCACTCTGGAAAGCGGTAACAAAGGCGACAGGTAGTTTCCCGTATCATCAACCGTCGTAAGGATAAACTCGACACGTGCGTGCGTGCGTTCCAGGAGTATACTGGGTGAAAGGGTTACCCTGCCATTGCCGCCCATATTGTCCGGAACGTGGAGATTGCGTTGGCCTGCCATGGGAAGATACTTCCGGTTTTCTCCCTTCAGATCGTCGGACGTGAAAATCTCGGTTTTCTCCGTCAGCAGTTTCGGATCAGGAATCATATGCTCTTCCCGGATCTTTTTCAATCCGGATTCGCAATTGACCAATAAGACAAAATTATAATTACCACCCATCAGCTCCAGGTCCAGGGCTATATCGGAGTCCCCTACGTTTATTCCTCCCATCTCTCTCATCTCGAAATGATCAATGCCGGTTATACCCGTCAATGGGTTGGCAGTGCCTTGGGGATAATAGAAAATGACTTTCTCCGGAGAGGTTCCGATGTTCTTATAAGCGAAGAGGAGGACATGCCTGACGGTTTTCTCATATACCTCCGCGCCGATATAATTCTCCTTCCATTCCCCCTCTGAACGCACGGGGGCCTTCGTCATCCGGGAAGAACTCGTGCCCTTGTTCATTTCCGCCACGATCCGGATGGGAATACCCGTAACGAATCTTTTCATATCCTCCGTATCAGGCGAGCATCCGGTCAATTGTACGATTGCCAGGCAGGTCACTGTCAACAACCTTATCACAGTTCCGTATTTCATTATATATCGTTTTTTATAATAATCTCAACTCCTTTCAGATACCACACGAGTCTTAAATCTGTCCTGAGATGATATCAGCACCTAGCTCTACGGGACGGGAGACGACATTCCAATCCAAGACGGTCGCCTGTACCAGCGTCCATGTACTCTTCTCATACTTGAGTTTCAGAGTTATGGGAAAATCATGGTCACACTCCAGGCTATACGGTGGTTCGCCCGAATCACCCCGGAACATGATGATGTCATCCACCAGATTGGCGGTATAAAAGATTTCCCCGGTTGTCTTGTTGACCAGGGATACGAGCGTGTTTCTGCCTTCCTCCAGCTTCATCAGCGTAAAGTCAGCCTTTAACACCCCTTCCGTGTCACGTGTGGCTTCGGCCACGTACTCAAAACGTTCGCAAAGGGCGATCTGCCCGTTAAAGTCATAAACACCGTTGTCATCTTCTATCCTTATGACGAATTTCTCGTCCATAGGGAATGGATCGGGGATGGACTTGATGGTAAAATGTACCCGGTATGTCAGTTCCCGCATGTTGAAGGACACCCGCTCATATACGCTTCCCATATCCTCCCGGTTCTCCAGCGATACGGAAGCGAGCCCGACATACAGAGGCGCAGGGGACTGAAGAGACCCTTCTGTCTTTCAACCGTAGCGCGCCCCACATCTCCTGCTTGGCCGTGACGCCTTCCTTAAAACCTGAAAAATCATAGGCCACCAAGTCGCTGCCACCCCATGCGACAAACGTGAGCTTCCCCGTATGCCGCAATGTGGCGGGCAAGGAATAATCCGCCGAAAGAACCGCCTTCTTGTCGGAGAATTCACCCACCAGCACGTCTTGCTCGTCAAAGGCAAATACCCGGACCTGCCTGATATCTGACGGATAATTGGGGAATTGTTCGCAAGAAGTCCGGCTGTAAAATTGGAAATTGACACCTTGCGGACAACCACTCAAGTTATCGAATATGGCTGAATCGCAACCTATAAGGCAACAGGCCAGCAACATGATAAATATGGCAGGATGTACGCTTCTGATTCTCATTTGATATAGCTTATAATTGGGATTATTAACCGTTTGAGGTCTAACTATTTGTCTATTGGAGAAAGAAGGGGAAAGACTCCCCCTTCCCTCTTTGAAGGTTATGTAAGAAATCGTTGGCTGAGTTTACCTCTTATCTGAATATCATTCAAGAACGACATCACGTGAGACAAGGTTCCACTGGAGTACCTTGGCCACGACACGCATGTAGGTCTCTTCTTTCTCGATATCTGGATTTTCGGGATTAGTTGGTTCAGTAGGGTCTGGATCGGGCTTCGGCAGGTACGGATCCTTAGGGTCGGAAGGGTCCCACGGCATACCCAGGCCCTGGAAAGCCGTAATTGTCAGCAGATAGGTGTTATTACGACGAACATCAGCGTTCACAACCGTCTTTCCATCAGCGGTTGTTTGACGGTTCCACAACGCGCGGTATGCGCATCTTCCGTTTGTATAGGTATAAGCGTTTTGACCCGGGTTCAACTGGCTTTTCCGTGCGGCTTCCTTGCTAGCGTAGATAAGCCCATCACCTTCTCCTCGATAGAACGTCTCGCCCTTTACCCCAGATTTACTGATTAACTTACCTTGATCCGCGTCCCAATCCCATACCTGTTTTGGAGTATAAGTAGCGTAGACCTTGGCATAAGGCAGGCGGTAGTAACCATAATTCTTGTTTCCGGCCGTGAGAGCCTCTTTCTTCACTGAATTCTCCAAGAAATAAATACCTGGTACCTTTTTAGCCTCGGCTGCATTTGCCGCGACCGTCTTGGCCGCGTACATGCCAAGATCAGTCGTTTGTGAACCTTGTGCCGTCAATAGGTTTCCCAGGCGGACCAAATGCTCCCTGGCTGTACCATTCGGGGCTTGGGCATTTTGAAAATCAACATAGTCATCAATGGCGGATGTAAAATCTTTGTAAAGCCCGTCACTCTCCGTGATTGTACGCTCTCCCGCATGGTTGCGGAAAAGATATGTCTTTGCGGCGCCGTTGATAGCCGTATACGTGAGGTCGTCAAGATCAACGGATCCTCTTCCATCCGTTGTTTCCGTATTTAAATTATCCCCCTTTGCGACCATGCCTTGCGACACGACACGTTCCATGTCAAAGGAGAATACATTCTGGGCCTCTTCCGTGCCTGTCTTAACTGTTTCCTTGGAGATATTGTCCTGGATGGTTTTCTGCTCGACGCTCGAGGCCATCACGAACTTATTTTCCGAGGCGAGAGCCGTGATGTCGGCCACCGCGGTAGCCGTATTTCCATACACATAGTTCGTGGCCGTTGCGATACCGGGCTCAAGATTTCCCCTGTTAAACAACAACGCCATTGCTTGGGAGCCCGCAGTGACTTTCCATGGAGCGACCGTGTAAGTGCCGTTGACTGTCGTTGCCCAGAATTTATCCTCCTCGTCAGCCTGTCCTAGCGTCCAGTCTTTAGTCTTGCCGGGAGAAATAAACCGTAAAGTCTCGAGTTTGCTCTCCGCTTCTCTACCCGCATAATCTCCTTGGCTGTCATTTACCGCCTTGGTCATGACATCTTTCATGGTAGAGATGTACATTCCAGCGAATGTGCTTCCCTCGGCAGGATTCCCTACCGGAGGAACATCGTCATCATTGCAGGCCGTCATGCCTAGACCTAAGACCGCAACACCCGCTAAAAGAAATTTGTTTACCTTCATAACTTAAAAGTTTAGTGAATAAATAAATTACTATTGTTATATAAAGTCTTAACTTTATTCATAAGCGCCTTCGCCATAGAAAACCTTGGCACGGTCATCCCCCTGTTTATAAGCCTCCTTCAGCAATTCTTCCGCCTTTTTCCAGTCCCCCTTGATATGGTAGGCGACCGCCATCGGGAAAAGGGCACGGCTGTCGTTCCTCACGTCGCTCAACACCCGTAAGGCGCTGTCTGCCTTTTTCCCGTATTTTAGCAAGGCGTTGGCATAGTTCAGTTTCGCCACCACGTCTTCGGGAAACTGTTCGTACGCCTTTTGGAAGACGGGGAGGGGGCTCTCCCCCCGGATGAGATATATTTCCGAGAGCTGGAACATCTCGTGTGAGCTCAGACACTCCGGCCTCGTGGCAAATATTTCAGGTAACTCCTCCTGGGTATAAGCCCTTACGTCGAAACTGAAACGAAAGGTCGTTCGACGGAGTTGCGGATAAAACTCATTCAAGAGGATGTCATAGGTCCTGCCGTTGTCCAAGTTACGTATGGCGGATTCTCGTTCCGTATCCGTCGGATACCGGTCTATGATAGACAGCAACTCCTCTTTATTGGACAGGGGAGAGATGCCTACGAGCTTTTTAAGGCCCTCCCAATCCTCCCCGGCACCGACCGTCCGGTAAGTCACTGCCCTTTTAAGTCCGGGATATTTCCCGGAGATGTAATTCGAGAGCGCAAGGGTACGCCCTTCCGCCAGTGACCGGTTATATTCCGCTTTACCCTCGGGGGAAGCGAAACCTTCTATGAGGACCTCTTTCAACTCGGCCCCTTTTATATCCAGGCTTCTTGATATGAAGATTTCCAGCCGGGCGAGCTCCTGCCCGTTATTGGCGAAGGCTTTTCTCAGTTCGTAGCTCGCCACGGGAAAAGTGACCTTGCAGTCAAAGGAGTCTTTATAATATTTGAATGCCACCTTCTCTGGCTCGATGAAATCATACATATAATCCTCTTTCTTGAAAATAGGCAGGTCAATAACAGCCACGGTTCCTTGATTCTCACGTATGCCACAACCAACGCAACCCAACAGCTCCTCTCTCACCATCACATGTCCATCCGCCATCCAGCGTTCGAAAGGGACGGATTCCTGCAGGGAAATGCCCTGCTCCTCTATGTCCGAAAAAGGATGGAGCTTATTGTCGAACCGTGATGTCCTTGAATTTTCGCCGAGAGCCTTCGACCGTGTAATGGCCTTATACCGCATTCTGCCCGCTACACTGACAGGCGCGAAATCAATCCTGTCATCCTCATCGGCGGAAACCAGGGATGGATAGATGACAAGGGCGTCCTGTGACTCCAACCGGGTCATGGCATCCACATGCAGGGAAAGACGCAGGCTTTTTCCGTCTGCGCTTCGCTTGACCCTCACGTCATACCCCCAATGTAATGGTGACATGTTCCGCCCAACGACCTTTTGGGCCTGCGTGAATATAGCCGTCAAACCAAGGCTGGCACAGACGGTTGACAGCTTTATGTAATAATGTATCGATCTCATTGACTTCATGTTTTTATATCCTACACCTATTTTACCCAAGGCCTGTTTTATTTAAGTATATAAATGATAGAGAGGGCGGCTCTTGTCGGGCCGAGGTAATCGGCCCCTCCCTTCCCCGTCCTTTGTCCACAAGCCGTACATTTGAACTCGTCATATCTCACGTGCGCGTACCCTATCCCCAAAGCGGCTTCAAGGCTGAACCTGTCGGATAGGATCCAATGATAACCGGCGCTGATGCCGCCACCGTAGAAATAGCCCTCATAACGGTGCGCCTTCATCTCTTTATGCTTGTTCTGGAGAATAAAAGGGATGTTTATCCCACCGACATTCATCTGGCCTCCATGCGCGTGCAGCCCGAGAAACCAACCGTTGAATCTCTCGCAAGCCCAATAGCGTATCTCGGGTTGCACAAGCCAATGGCTCCATTTCCTTGTCTTGTATCCATCTGCGGTGGGATCGTTCTCATAGAAGAAAAAATTCATGCCCACCTGGGTATCCAAGGTCCATTTTTCCCCTAGAGAGAACTCCAGCGAGAGATTAGGAGTTAACAGCGCATCGTATACGAGATTATTCTTTATCGCGACCCTTTGTGAAAAAGACTGCAAGCTGAATAACAGGAAGAAGAAAAAAATACTTTTTTTCATTTTGGCACTGATATTATTTTTAGCGACCGAACCGCTTGGTTCATAATGTTAATTTTTGATGATGCAAAGTTATAAAAGCTAAATGTTACACTTGTTACATAAAACAGACAATTAGTTATCGATAAAAGTCATTTTGAACGAGTTATGTCCGTAATATCAACAATAAGACATAATTCTTGATGGTTTCTGCCATTCCGCTCGCGGTAATAGTGCAAGTCTCATCATACCACAAATCCTCTCATCGTATTTGTAGCGTGTCGTATTTTTTATTCCATGCACGCAATGGTGACAGCATTAGAACGGACAAGGTCCTTCTGAAATATGATAGTACCGACATCAAGAGAGCGAGGCACTTCCCGATGCTACGAGAGAACGAGTGCGGAAACCGGTATCTTTAGAACGATCTCCCCTTTCGGGGCCGGAGATCTACCTAAAAGAGAGGCCGTGGACAGCCTAGCCATCCATTCCATCGTGATGTTCATCGGCTGTATTCCTCCTTGTCCGGAATCCAGCTGTCTATCAAATCCCTATGCCCGTCCATCCACTGGCGTATGGCTCTAGTCTCGGTCCCACTGGTTTCTTCTATGGCCCGCATCAGAGAGTTGATCTCGGTATCAGATAGGTGGATGTTTCCCAGAAGGGCGGCAGCGAACGGATGCTCCTTACTGAATCCTTTCCTAGCGATGGAATGGATTTGCTCGGCCTCCCCATAAACATTTCTCGAGTCTTCCAGCACCCTCAGGCGAAAGCGGTCAAACATCCAGTGCGGGGTCCAGCCGGTCACGACGATCCATTCCTTCTTGTCGATGGCCTTCTTCAGCAATGCCGTCATGGCGGGACCGCTGGAGATCATGAGTCTGTAATCCAGGCCGTATTCAGGGATGGCTTTCTCCGTGCATTTCATGATGCCGGTACCGGCGTCAATCCCCACGATCTCCCCGGAAAACCGCCGGGTATGGGCACCCAGTTCCTCTATCGTATGGATCGGGACATATTCAGGTACCACAAGCCCGATACGGGCGCTGTCGTATATCTGCCCGAGGATTTCCAGCTTACCATCGTATTTCCGAAAATAATCGGCATGGGTCACCGGCATCCAGCTGTCCATGAACACGTCTGTCTTGCCTCTTGCCAGAGAGGTGAATATGGGGGCGATGTCTGCGTTCAGGAGCTCGGTCCTGTACCCTTGTTCCGAAAGGATCTCCTTGGCCAGATAGGTGACCGCTATCCCTTCCGCCCAGTTCGCGTAGGCGATGCGGATTTTCTTGTCGGATATGTTACCGCACGAGAAGAATATCGTGATGGCCATCAGGGCCGTGAAAAGTATCGTTCTGTCTCTCATAATCATTTTGCTTTTTATTATATGTGTCATTCCTTTTGTTTTTTCCGAGCCATTCCCTGCGTGATCCGGTCAAGCACGATCGCCAGTATCACGACGGCAATCCCCCCCTCGAATCCCATGCCTATCTTCATCTGGGTGATACCTTTCAATACCACTTCCCCCAGACCTCCAGCTGAGATCATGGCGGCTACCACCACCATGGAGAGCGACATCATGATGGTCTGGTTGACACCGGCGAGAATGGTGGGCAATGCCAATGGCAGCTCCACCTTGAACAGGAGCTGGACGGGAGTGGCACCGAAAGAGCGGGCGGCTTCCTCCACGTTCTTCGGCACCTGCCGGAGGCCCAATGCGGTGAGCCTCGCTACCGGAGGCAGGGCGAAAATGATCGTGGCGAAGGCTCCCGGTACCGTTCCCAACCCGAAAAATAGCACCGCCGGTATCAGATAGACAAAGGCCGGCATGGTCTGCATGCAGTCAAGCACCGGCTGCAAGATCTTGTTGCAGTGTCCGCTGCCCGCCATCCAGATCCCCAGGGGGATTCCCAGCATCAGCGCCATGCCGGTGGAGGAGAGTACCAGGGCCAGGGTCTGCATGGTCTCCTCCCAGAATCCCATCCCGTAAACGAGCGACAGCCCCAGGAGGGTGAAGATCCCTGTCCCCCTGCCACTCTTGTATAACGCCAGGAAAGTGAGTATCGCGATGGTTATGTAAAAAGGTATCCCGAGCAGGACGCACAGTATCCCGTCGATAACACTTTCCACCCCTAAGCTCAGCAGGTCAAAAAACGATGCGCCGTGCTCGGTCAGCCATTCCACGGCCATTTCTATATATTCTCCTATATTTATCATAATTCTATTGCGTTTTGAATGATTTCATTGATTTCTTCCTTGTCTTTTCCCGTCACCTCGATAATGAGCGACGAGAGCGGTACCATTCCCTCGAACTCCCGTTTCTCGTTGACCACCCAGATGGGCGAGTTGGTCTTCGTCATCAGGGGGAGTATGTCCTCCACCACAGTATCGCCCAATATGGAGTGTACCTCTTTCCTTACGATAGAGTCGATGTTCAGGATACGCTCCTTCCTTAATTGGATAAGTTCCTTCAGATGGACCTCGCCTACCAGTATGCCATCCGGATCCACTACGGGCAACACGGTTATTTTACGTTCTCTCATCTTCCTGATCAGGACCTCCGGTCCCTCTTTTCCCTGCCTTGCCACCATAGGCTTGTCCACCATGATGGATGCGGCGGTGATAATCCTGCTGCGGTCCACGTTCTCCACGAAACACCTCACGTACTTATTGGCGGGATCGGTCAGGATCTCCTCGGAGGTACCGATTTGCTGTATCTCCCCGTCACGCATGATGGCGATACGGTCACCGAGCTTGACAGCCTCCTCCAGGTCATGCGTGATAAATACGATGGTCTTTTTCACCTTCGACTGCAAGGCCAGCAGCTCGTCCTGCATCTGTACCCGTATCAGCGGGTCCAAGGCGGAGAAGGCCTCGTCCATCAGCAGGACTTCCGGATCATTCGCTAAGGCACGTGCCAGTCCCACCCGTTGCTGCATGCCTCCGGACAGCTCGTTGACCATCAGGTCGGCGTATCCGTCCAGCCCGACCAGACGCATGCTTTCCGCCGCCTTTTGCTCGCGTTCCCTCTTTTCCTGGCCTTGAAGCTCGAGTCCGAAAGCGATGTTCTGCAATACGGTATAGTGGGGCATCAGCCCGAAATGCTGGAAAACCATCGCCAGCTCCTTCCGGCGCAGGGAACGCAACCGTTCATCCGGAACTCCGGCGATATCCTCCCCGTTAATCAGTATCTCACCGGAAGTGGGCCTGTTCAAGCGGTTGATACACCTGAGCAGGCTTGACTTGCCGCTTCCCGAAAGTCCCATGATCACGAATATCTCACCTTCCCGGACAGAGAGGCTCGCGTTGTTCACGGCAACCGTACATCCGGTCTCCTTCAGGAGCTCACTTTTACTTTTCCCTTTTTTCAGCATCTTGAAAGCCTTGTTCCTTTCAGAGCCGAAAATCAAATACAAATCCTTGATCTCAATTTTATTTTTATCCATAATCCTTTAAAAATAATATCCTATGTTTATATTAAACCTGACATTCCAGTTGTCTTCCGTTCCACCGGCAAAGGCTTCGTCCCATACGTCGCCAAGCCATGCGTGATTCCTCCCCACGGCATAGTCGATGTAGGTGAAGACCTTTCCTATCGCCAAAGAACACCCCGTCACGTTCTCCAGGCTGTCATTAAACCCGGCGACGCGTTTGCCCAGCAGGCTGAAATCATTGTACAGGCAGATATCGTCCAGAAACCACTTGTTCACGGGGATCCGGTAGGACAATGACACCGTATATATATCCGCCCTGGAGGCGATCCGGTAAGACGACCCGTAAGCCGCCATCGTCACCACACTTCTGTCTTCCCCTGGAGCCCGCACGGGTCTGAGATTATAGTTGGTATACTGCATTTTAAGGTTCCACCGCCGATAGTCGGCAACATAGTGCAGGGCAAAAGCGGTACGGAGTCCTGTCTTTCGTGTGTCCATATTATACAAACCTCCCATAAGGACCGAACCTCCGAGTTGATGTCTCCACAAGTTTCCGAAATGATATACCACCCGGATATTGCCCTGATGCGCCTCCTTATCGCGTCCGGCGATGTCATAGGCATAGCGGCTGGCGGACAGTTCCGAGTCTCCTCCGGTCCCGGAAAGGTCGGCGTTCTGGAAATAGGCGAGCGACAACTCCCAGCGGTCCTTATGGAAGAGGTATTTTATCCCCATGTCCGCATCGTCCTCAAGACCGGCATAATAGTTCAGGTTGAAGAAATAATTGTTACCCGTATAAGGCAGGACACCGAAAGGGACCGTTGTCAGGCCTATCTGTAACCGGTGTGAATCATTGAAACGATAGCCTATCCAACCTTCCCTGAGCATGCCGCCTCCCGAGGAAGAGGGATAGAAGCGGTAATCCACCGCTAAATCGATTTTTTTATAGGAAGCGTTCACGTTCAGACGGAGCACGTCGAAGTCGAATTCTCCGCCACGATTCCGGCTTTCCGGTTTCCAGTCTGAGTAATTGTAGTTGAACCGGAGTGCGCCTCCTATTTTTAACCTCGGTTTTTCCTGCGCTGTCACAGGCAAAATGATATTTATCGCCAAAAGGAATGGCAATAGCAAACTTTCTTTATATCGCATAAAGTCACGTTTTGGCAAGGCATTTATCCAATACCTCGCAATGGTTTATAAAATGATTTTCTTAAAGCAGGCCCTGCGTAATTTCTAAGAGAGGATGAAAAGTTATCCAATGCGTAAAATAGAACTAAATGTACTTAAAAAGTAGTTGGTTTTCGCCTGCGAATTTTTGCAAAGTTAAGAAAAGCAAATGAATATACCAAATTTAACCCAAGAGAACCCTTGAAAATGTGGGACCGAGCTTTTAAAAATGCAAGAAAACCGGCAGCCCCCGTTCTTTCCACTAACCCTGTAATGTTTTCGACATTATCTCGCTACAGAAAACATATATTTTAATATTGACACGTAAGACATAGTCTATAAACCAAACCTCTTGATTCATACTAAACATGGCGGAAAGTATCTGACTCTTCTCAGATTCATTTGATAAACGTTCCGTTCCTCAATTCTTCGAAAGATTCTCGCAGCTCCTCGTGGGTATTCATGACGATGGGACCTCCCCAGGCGACCGGTTCCCTCAAAGGACTGGCGGCGAGCAGGAGAAAACGTGCGCCTTCCGCTCCGGCCTTCACAACCACGGGCTCATGTGTCCTTTCTCCAGGAGCGGAAACGGAATATAATATGGCGCACCCCTTATCCTCGATCGACCGTTGTTCCGGATCGGGGATAAGCGAGCCTTCCAGTAAATAGATAAATAGTGTCTCATTATTGTGGGCCTCCTCGTAGCTCCATAAAATGCCGGCAGGCAAGGTTATGTCCAGATATGTAACCCGGGCGTGCGAACCGTTCAGAGCCCCCCGTATCCCCTGATAGCAACCGGATAGGATACGGACGGTCGCTTTATCGGCCACCACCGGGATATCGGTTAACGAGATATCTCTATATGTAGGTGGCACCATCTTTTTCGTAGCGGGCAGGTTTACCCACAACTGGCACCCGAGCAGCCTTTCCGAAGGCTGCGGCATCTCCTTGTGGAGTATCCCGGATCCGGCGGTCATCCACTGACAGCCCATAGAGCGGATCACCCCCTTGTTTCCCAGGCTGTCCTCATGCGCCATTGTTCCGCTGACTAAATAGGTTACGGTCTCTATTCCACGATGAGGATGCCAGGGAAATCCCTTTATATAATCCTGAGGATTGGTGGAGTCAAAACCGTCAAGCATCAAGAACGGATCGAAATCCTGTATCGTCCGATCCCCCAATATACGGCGCAGACGCACACCCGCCCCGTCAACTGCGTTCCGTCCCCTTACAATTCGGGTCACTTTTCTTTGTCTCATATTGCTGTCATTTCAATATTAATTATCCTTTCTCTATTCATGTGTGAATTCACAGTCCACAATAATCCGTATATCGTCTGCAATCATGGCCGGAACAAACTTAAGACCGAGATCAAACTCTGAGCGTTTGATTTTGCCGCTAAGACGAACGCCTACTGTGTCTTTTTAGATACGGGACTCTTCCTCTTCCCTATCAGTAGTACTTCCAGCTCTATCCTTTGGGTAACCCCGTGAAGTGTAAGGTCTCCATATATTTTTCCTTTCCTGGTCTTCTCCATCTTTATCTTTGTACTTTTAAATGTCATTAGGGGAAAGACCTCCACATTAAAAAAATCTGGAGAACGCAGATGGTTGTCCCGTGCCACCACGCCCGTACTTATACTCGTGGTCTGCACTTCCGCCAGGATATGCGTATTCTTATAATCGTCATTTGCCTGCCTTACAGAGATGTCAAAATCCGAGAAATATCCGCTGACAAAGGAGAGCCCCGCATGTTTCACCTCAAAACCGATACGAGTATGATCGGGATCATCCTTCCATATGGCAGCCAGTGCACTGAGGTTGGTAGTTATCATAAATAAATAATAACAAGATGAAAATTAGTGCTATCATAAATCAAATAACATTTTTGAAAGGCGTATATTATTCCATCTGGTTTCAGGAGAATAAACCCGCCTTCGTTTTTATAGTCCTTCCGACCATATCATTCCTTAAGGGTCTCAACGAAGAAAGAACCATTATCCAACAATCCCTGGACAAACACAGGAACAGTCTCCTTACGCTCCCAGTCCCTTTGCAGTTCACAAATATATTGCGTAACGGAAGTCAGACGGACTCCGGCCTGCTCCATCCGCCTAAGGGCAATCTCATGGGCTACTTCGGATGTGCCACCAACAGCATCAACAATGGTATATACCTCATATCCCTCTTTCAACAAGTCCAAAGCGGGAAAAGAAAGACACGCCTCTGTCCATAGCGCACAAATCACTAATTTTTTTCTCCCTAGTGCCTTGACCGCTTCTTGAAAATCTTTGTCCTCCCATGAATTGATTGAGGTCCTATCGATCTCAGGCTGGTCCGGAAGGACCTTTTTGATCTGGGGAATGGTAGGCGTATTAAGACCAGTGGCGACATTTACCGTAGTTAAGACAATCGGGACGTTGAAACCTTTAGCAATCCGGCATACATTAGATATATTTTCCACCAATTTCTGTCTGTCCATAGAAGTAATGGAATGAACCTGTATTGGTTGATAATCAATTACTAACAACGCTGAATTTTCAGGTGTCAACAAATGATCCGTCTTAGGATCTCTAATAGGCTTAATACTGCTCATTGTATAATGTTTTATAGTCGTTAAATAATTATTGACATGATGATATCCTCTGTTTTTCAGAATCTATTTACTACGACAAAGTTCGTGAATTTTCTCCGTTACGATGTGTTCCTAATAGAGCGGTATTTAGTCCATCACGATACACCTTGCCGGAGATGTGAAGATGATTATCCCATTTGCATATTTGATTTTTTTTTTGTATTTTGCGTTCGCATTTTTAGATGGACGCTGATTTTGTTTATCGGACATTCTAATTTGAGAGACTGACCATTCTAAGAAATTTTATCATTTAATTATGTGATTTTTTGACAACATGGATCATACCAAAGATACACTATTGGAGTTGATACGGGGAACGTTATCGACAACCATATATAATCAAGGAGTCTATATCCTTAATATAGAAGAAATTCTTGATAACTATAAACGTAGGATGTTCCATGCCGGTTTTTTCTATTATATGCTGGTAGAGAGTGGAACGGCCAAATTCATGATAAATTGCCATTCCCTTACCTTAAAAAAAGGTGATATGCTTCTCGTTACTCCCAGGATGTCTGTTTCATTGAAATCCAAGAGCATGGAATTTAACTCCTATGGTATATGTATAGAACCTTCCTTTTTTGACTCATTAGCAGTAGGAAGTTATGCGTATAAAAGCCTCTATAACGCTGGTTCTATGACGTTGGCTTTACAGTTGGATAATGATGATTTTGCATATGTGCATAAAACATTAGAGCTACTGGCTCATAGCCTCACTTTTAATTATCCTGTTGAAATGATGAGTCATTTGGTCAATTTCCTATTATTACAAATAACAAAAATTGTTGACAATCAAAGTGCGCGTTCCTCTGGAAAGATCAGCCGTCCTGACGAACTGTTCCGCTTGTTCAGAAAATTATTGGCCGAACATTACCGACATGAACATACCATTGCTTTTTATGCGGACAGGCTTCATGTGTCCCGTCCTTATCTTTCAAGGATTATACGTCAGGTTTCTGGAAAGACAGTAAATATCTATATAATGGAGGCCCTTCTCTCTGAAGCTAAACGTTTGTTGACGTTTACAGATTTGGCAATAAAAGGTATTGCGGAAAGTTTGGGGTTTGCGGATCAATCGTCTTTCGGAAAGTTTTTTAAGAAAGGAACCGGAATGTCACCCCTAAATTTTCGTAACAAAAATCAAACCTCTATAGAATAAACACTTATCTGTTCCTGAACACCTGTATATTCTCTCTTATCTAGCTTCTTCCTGCCATTGTTTTTTAGGGTACGAGGCCGGTTATTCACGAGAAGGCAGTTTACGGGCTTAATTTTCCCGTCAAGCCAAATGCTAGCTGTTTTCTTCTAACCAAAGGCAGAAACAACCGTTCCATAAGCCTTTCTTGTTTTCAACGGGTACTTTGTTTCTGCCTTTGGCTATGATTTCAGCGGCTAAATCGCTTTTACGCCCGACAACGTGTTTTTGTGGCTTTCCGTTGATGATGGCCTCGATACGAAAGTCATGCCGGGTGTCCTCGATAACGTTGATTTCTGATACCTGAAAACTGTCTTTGTTTCGTATGGCTCGATGACGGTGGGCAAGCAGTGTTTCATGGCTTCTCCTATGGTCGGAGATACTAAGGTGAAAAGATGTCAATCCCCCCTCTAACACTCACAACATTATTTCCCATGTCTTATCCTTTTCGGTTTTTTTATTCATCATTTATTCCATTGTATATGCTGAAACAGGTACCGGCAGTAGGCCGTCCATCTGTTCCAAGCAGTTCACTACCCGTAATAGGAAAAGAAAGTTCCCCATATCGATATTGTAGACCTTTCCATTCTCAAACAGGCGCAAGGTGATAAGGCTGACACCGGCTTTCTCGGCAGCCTCTTGCCGGGTGGGCCCATAGGCTAGTCTATATTCCTTAAATCGTTTGACTAAATCCGCTATGATTTCTGGGTTAGCCATGGCTTGGGTGACGTGATTCGTTGTCTCGCTGCAAGGGTAAATATATTAACTGCTAAATCAAAATATGATAGGTTACAACTAATATATTTACTATTATATTGAATTGTGCGAGATGTCTTTGTGTACTAACCTCCCAATTCCATGCTTCGCTTATTCCCGTCTATAATTGGGCTTTGAGCAGGCTTTATGTCCTGAATACTTTTTAGCATTCTTTCCATTTGGAATATTTTGGCGGCAGCGATAAAGGTGGTGGATGATATATCCGGCTGGAGGCTTTTCAGTACGTTATCCGATGGCTGATATCCTTTCATCTTCAACTCCAGAATGGTGTTGAAGTCATCATCTCGCATAGCCTTTATGAAGGTCTGTTCTTGTTCGTTGACAATATTCGGCATTTGGATCGTATGCGGTTGCTTACCGAACAAGAGCAGATTTTTTCCGATAAAATCAGCGTGTTCCGGTTTGACCCCGCAATCCTTGGCTGTTTCAAGCTAGTGCGATACGGTTTCCTGTACCTTTTCGATAATCTGTTTGTGTTCCCGGATACCCATGTTCTCTCCCACTTTTTGCAGATCTTCCATCGTGAAATTGTCTTGTTTGCCATTGAGTGACAGTTGGTGACGGTTCGTCCATTTGCCGCCCGGTGTGTATGAGTAGCAGAGGTCGTATGCAGGAGACAGTTTCCACTTCCCTTGTTTATCCATCAGGAAAGAGAAGTTCTTGCTATGGTCGTCATGGTTCCGGCTCATGACGTTGAACACCATACGCCGGTATAGTTCTTCTTGTTGCGGATAGGGCAGGTTCATCTGCCGCATGAAACGGAAGATCTCTTCGTATGAACGGCGTTAGTCACGGTCATAGTGGGCAATCCCGGCTAATGTTTGTACATGGATCTTCTCTCCGTTTTCCACACGGTCGAAACGACGTGTCATGAAGTGGCATGACTCTTTTTCCTGAAGTAACCGGCATTCCATCATATCGATACCGCAGGCTTTTGCCATCCGGTGATAGGCATATTCCCTGACGCAGTTGGGCCTGAAATGCTTTCCTGTCCGTGAATATGGATTTGGCAAGCTCCGTCAGTTCCTCGATATGGAGGACCGATGACTCGTTCATGCCGTTGATCGGTGAGTACGGCTCAAACTCCAGTGCGCCCATACCACGTTTACCTACATAGCAAAGCCTGTCTAAAGGGGTGATCTCTTCTCCGGACAATCCCCGGCTGGCGAACCACTCGTTGATGATCTGGTTTCCGAAAGTATCCGGCAGTGAATCGGCGAACAATCCGGGCAACCCTTTGAAACAGTCCGTACGGTTTTCAAGGAACTGGTAGGGCGTGTTTCTGTACTGGGCAATGGGCATAATGATAGGAGAAATGTCAAGACCAGAGCGGATGAACTTCCGTTCATAGTCGAACAAGGCAGAATTGCTTTCCTTTTCCCAATAGAGAGAACCTACGCTTTCTCCCCACAGCTTCACGTCTACTATTAAATCATTCATGGCTATCTTGTTTTAAATGGCGTACACGGTAACGTTTTTTCCCTTGCAGTTTTTTGAGTTCTATCGGGCTGATCCGGATTTCCGGTACCAGTTGTTCCAGGTTCTCCAAAAGGCCGAGTGAACGAAGTACACTGATGAACAACAGCAGCGATACCGATTTGCCTTTCTCGATGTTCGCAACGGTCAAGGGGCTTACACCGGAAGCCGTTGCCAGTTCTTCCTGCGTGATGTGCTGCCTGATACGTGTCTCTTTGATGCGTTGGCCGATTTTCACCAATACAGCCGGGTTGCTCATTTCATTCCACATGGTTGTTCCTTTTTTGTAAATATACAAATAATCTATATAAATAGATGGATTAATCTTGAATATTAGAGTTAATCTATATAAATAAAATGATTATGGTTGTCTAGATTTATCTGTTATTCTTTTTTGAACATAGATGGATTTAATAAAATCACAACACATTGTGATTTTATTTGTTTTTCATGTTTTAAATTGGTATTTTTGTCGAAAAATCACAATATACTGTGAATATGAAAGAGATAGGAAAGATTATCAGGGAACGCAGGAAGAGTTTGAGGGTTAATCAGCTGGAGTTATCCGAACTGGCAGGCGTGGGTATCAATACGCTGGTGGCCATCGAGCGTGGAGAAGGTAACCCTAAATTGAAAACATTGCTTTCCATACTTGACACGCTTGGGCTTCAAATGACTATCGAATTGAAAAGTTGAATTTAACGGTTAATTGAAATGAGACAATGTGAGGTTTATTTGCACGGCATTAAAGCCGGAATGTTGACAGAAGAGGATAATGGAGAATATACATTTATCTATGATTCTTCTTATTTGGAGAAAGGGGATTGTCCATCGGTCAGCTTGACTCTTCCATTGCGTGAAGAACCGTATCGGTCAACGGTCTTGTTCCCGTTCTTCTTTAATATGTTGTCGGAAGGTGAAAACCGGAAATTGCAATCTCAGTTATTGCACGTCGATGCCGAAGATGACTTTGGCATACTGCTGGCCACCGCCCACTATGATACCATAGGTGCCGTAACCATTAAACCTGTATTGCCATGATCACCTTGACGGTTTGTCCTTCAACACTGGCGGAAGGGTTCGATACTCATTCTCCTGCCGCACGTAAAAAAATGTTTGACGATAAAATGGTATCTCATTATTTGAGAGTGCCAAGCCCTTCGACCAACAGTAAAGAAGCCAATGAAGCTATACGAAACGCGAAGCGAATCTCACTGTCGGGCGTACAGCCCAAGTATTCGGTAATTGTTGATGAACAGGAATCGTATCTTCGTTATACACAGGAAGGCGAGCAGGGAACATATATATTGAAGCCGTGTCCCAGCAGTTACCATATACTGAACCGGGATTATTGCGCTGCCAATGAGCATTTGACCATGCAAATAGCGGCACAGGTATATGGAATAGAAACGGCGGCCAACGGGCTTTGCTTTTTCAATAATGATGAAGCCGCTTATTTGACACGGCGGTTTGATGTTCATGACGGGAAAAAATCTCAGCAAGAGGATTTTGCGGCACTGATGGGATATACGAAAGCGAATGGCGGAAGTGATTATAAATATTGCAATGGCAGTTATGAAGAGTGTGCGGAGGTAATACAGAAATATGTAAAAGCTGCCCGGATTGATATACTTCGTTTCTTCAGGTTGATTGTATTTAATTTCATCTCTTTGAATGACGATGCGCATCTGAAAAATTTCTCGCTGATTAATAGTGGAGATGAATATCGGCTTTCTCCCGCATATAACCTGATAAACACCTCATTGCATTTGACTGAACCCAGGAGATTCGCTCTTGATAAAGGATTGTTCAAAGAGGGGATGAATTTGGGGGATACCCATCGGGTAGGTCGGAAGGATTTCGAGGAATTTGGGCGGCGCATAGGGTTGGGCGATAAATTGATAAAGCGTGAAATTGATGGGTTTATTCATGAGAAACCGTTGGTGCAGGCATTGATAGATCGGTCTTTCCTATCAGAAGAACTGAAAAAGCAATACAGGTTGTCTATGAGCTACAGGTGTAAGATGCTTTCTTTGCAATAAAAAGTGGTAAGGCTTATCGGTAAATTATATCTTTGTTTTTCATATTGTTCGTATCTTTAAAGTAAAGTGATAATGATGATGTGTATGTGCCCCGGTATGTCTATCATTGTGGCAATGAAAGCAGAGAGAGGATTGATTTTTAAGTATTGTCATGGCAAAAGAACTGATCGTGTTCCCAGGATTCTTGGGGAAAATTATAATTCCGACCTGATAGAACGGTTGTATGAGGCAGGTGGCAATGTCATGCTGGATCTTATCATATACCTGAGCAGCCATCACCTGAAAGACCTGTTCGGTACCTCTTGGTTCTCTGTGGAGGATTTTTGCCACAAGATGGGTTATAACCGTACCAACTTACAGCGGAAACTGACCGAAGAGCAGTTGACAGCTATGTTCGGAAGCAGGACACCCCCGAAATATGTAGTTGCCGGTACGGCAGGGAAATCGGTCACTCACCCGATAGAGACGGTATTTGAGGCGGCGATCTATAAATTGGGATTGGAGAACTTGTATTATCCGGTAGCCGGTGAAGATGGCCGTACATCTTATAACTTCGTGCAGATCTTGAAACGATTTGATATTGTTTCCGACTTCGAGACAAAGAAATCGACGAAAAGGCTGTATTCGGCGGTGATAAGCCCGGAGATTAAAGACTTCATGTTTTCGCTCTATAACCTCTTGGAACTTCAGGATTATCGAAACTTACCCAGCCGTTATCGTTATTTTTACTTGGAGCTATCCAAGATGATTTACCTGATCAAGTATAGAGTCAAGAATAACGAAACTCCTTTCTATGTGCTGACAGTCGATCAGCTGGCTAAGAGGTTGGGGATAGAAATAGCTGAACCCAAATATCGGAAAAAGAAAATCGCCTCGATACTTACGAAGATGAACGGCTACCTGAAATATACCAATTTCAACTTTTCCTTCATCAAAGGTGAGCATGATAGATGGGCTTATACCGTTTTGTTCTCGTTTCCCCAAGATACGTTGCGTTATTTCGATGAAGGACAGTATGCGGTCGTGACGAAGCGATTTTATAAGAGCCTGCTTAAGTTATATGTGGAGCTGGTTTATCCTGAGATAGAGTTGGAATCCAGAGGAAAGGAAGTGAAAGAACAGGAGAATGATAAGGAACTGTATGGCGAGTTCCTTCAGTGGGCCAATTTCTCTGAAAATATCGAGAAGAAAAAGCAATTATATATAAATGATTTTGTGGCTGTTTTCGGCAGGTTTCCCGAAGGGTGGACACCAGAGAGGCAGCAGGAAGTTCCTGATCCGGAAAAATTCATTTCTTCAAAGAGTGGTGCTGATAGAAAGTCCCCAACTGTGTAAAATCGTTCACTTTTCACGTTTTTTTTGCTGTTTTAGTTGTGTACAGATGTCCCGTTCTTTACTTCCAGCTGTATGCGACCGTCCCTCTTTCCTGCTCCAATTGTGTACAACCGTCCGTAATATAGTGATAGCTGTGTGAAAGTATCCACTCTTTTCAAGAAAGGAGTGATAGGGGGGTAAGTCAGTACATGATTGTTATATAGTCGAATAAAGAAACGGAATCTTCTAAAAAAGCCTGATAGCTGTGTAAAATGATCCACCATATTACATAAGTATACCTAAAACCCTAACCCTTTATATTCCCCGAAAAACTACATACAAAGAAATGACCGGGAAAATGAATTTTCCCTTCACACGCTCCATACTTACTTTCGGAAAAATATTTTCCGGAAGTAGATGTTGAATTTTACGGTTTTTAATATGCCTGAAAGGGTGTCTTGCTCTTTTACGCTAAACTTATTTCTAGGGCGTTCCCTTTCGGGCGGGCTATCCGTTGCAAGTCCTCGTTACCCTCCGGGCTTTTCCCTGCTATCCTTAACGCTTTATGCTCCGGCTGTGCCGGAAGAGAGGTATGATGATTTTTTCCTGAACTGATAGGAACATTGCGAAGGTAGGCGGGGGCGGAACGTCCGATATTGAAAAGCCAAATCTCCAGCCTTCCCTTTGGGAAGGTAGTATTTACCAGTTCAATCCCGTCCTAATATCCGTCTTTCCCGCTTTCTCTTCAAAGCACTGTTCCCAATCAGTTGAGGAAAAATTTATGGTTGGGGCGACAAGCGATGTTTGCGAGTATTAATCTTTTAATTTT
>PPYF01544600.1_pt1 | contig 31416 bp, 35 predicted proteins | sample 1559871 | NCBI WGS metagenome assembly PPYF01 (sample SAMN08240021, study PRJNA423297) | Human gut metagenome, whole genome shotgun sequencing project.
CATGGGCCTTTGGGTCTCACTGTGCCACACGCCGTGCCACCTGACACATGCACATGGCTGTGCCGAGGTGATGGATTGGCTGCACCGGCTGGGCGAGCAAGCCTGTATCGACAACTACGATTTCACGATCCCGATGTTCCGGGAGGAATTCTACACAAACTATTTGGAGGAAACAGAATGCTGAACAAAGCAATCCTTAATGGGCGGCTGACCAAGGCTCCCGAACTGAAACAGACCCAGAACGGCAAGAGCGTGTGCAGCTTTACCATTGCGGTAGACCGCAACCGTGACCGAGAAAAGACTGACTTCGTACCCATCGTAGCATGGGGCAAGACCGCCGAATTCGTAAACCAGTGGTTCGGAAAGGGTGACCTCATTACCATTGTCGGCCGCATCGAAGTTCGCAACTACGAGGACAAGAACGGCAATAAGCGCACAGCCACAGAGGTTATCGCAGAGGAGGTTCTGTTTGGCGGCAGCAAATCTACCGGCAAGGCAGAGGAAAAGCCCGCAGAGAGCGAGCAGGGCGGATTTGAAGAAGTCGAGGGCGACCCTAACGACCTCCCATTCTGACGGGAGGTGAGGATGAATGCCGAATAGATTGATAAAGGATAGCTTCCGCACAAGCGACAAGATAGCATCCTTAACGGATTTCGAGTTTCGGCTTTGGGTAAGTCTTATTGTTTCGGTAGATGATGCAGGGCGCGGAGATGCCCGACCTGCAATCATCAAAGGCAACGCATTCCCGCTTCGGGAACGGGTTACTGCAAAAGATATCAACGATGCGCTCCACGGTTTGGCGGCCAAAGGCTGCGTTTCCCTCTACGAGGTAGACGGGAAGCCCTACTTTTGGTTCCCGACTTGGGCCGAACATCAAAGGATACGAGAATGCAAACCCAAATATCCCGACCCGCCTAAAAACAGCGGCTTTACACCGTCTGCGGAAATCTGCGGCGAGTTGCCGCAAGTTGCTGCGGATTGCGGCGAGCTGCGGCCTGAATCCAATCCGAATCCGAATCCTAATCCGAATACGAATCCAAGCACCCCCCCTACCCCCCCAAGGGGGCGTGTGGATGTCCCGGAAGCCTTGATGGAGAACTGGAACGGCTTTTGTGAGATGCGCAAGAAAATCAAAAAGCCCCTCACTGATCGTGCCGCAAAGATGATCCTGAATGAGCTGGAACGGCTGGCACCGGGGGACAACCACACCAAGGGACTTATTCTCGATCAGAGCGTTAAGCGCTGCTGGCAGGATGTTTACCCGTTGAAAGGCGACAAGTCTGCTGGTGGGACAGACAATGTATTTTTGCAGATGCTGCAGGAGGAGGGACAACATGAACCGCACTGAAACACTGGCTGTTATGTCCATCCTCAAGGCCGCTTACCCTGCGTACTACCGGGACATGAAACGGCAGGATGCCGAAGCGGTGGTGAACCTGTGGTCAGAGATGCTGGCAGACTACCCGGCTAACCTTGTAGCAGCAGCGGTTAAGGCCCACATTGCCAGCGACCGCAAGGGGTTCCCTCCACACATTGGGGCTATCATAGCCGCTATTGGTGAGATCAGCAGACCGGCGGAACTCTCCGAGGGGGAAGCATGGGCGCTGATTGCAAAGGCCCTGCGGAACAGCGGCTACAACAGCGAGAAAGAGTTTGCAGCCCTGCCGGAGAACCTACAACGGTTGGTAGGACACCCCTCCCAGCTGCGGGAATGGGCCAGCATGGACACAGGGACAGTGCAGAGCGTGGTGCAGTCCAACTTTATGCGCAGCTACCGGGCAAGGCAGGAGAGCGAGCGCAAAATGCAAGCCCTGCCTGCAGATGTCCGGGCGAAGCTGGCAGGGATGGCAGAGGTAAAGCAGCTGCCCAGCTATGACCTGGCGCTGGCGCAGCGGACGATGGAGGAGAATGCGTGAAAATAACAATTCCCGAAATCCCCCCATCGCTGAACAAGTACGCAGGACGGGCGAACGCCTGGGACTACCGAGCGGAAAAGCAGCGCTGGCTGCAGCTGTTTGTGGCATACTGCCCCAAGTGCAAACCAATGGGCAAGGCGGTGGTGACCATCACATACTACTTTCCCACCCGGCACCGGCATGACCCGGATAACTACAACGGCAAGATGCTGATGGACGGGCTGGTACACCGGGGAGTAATCGCCGATGATAGCTTTGACCATGTGGAATTAAGGCTGCGTGGGGCATATGACCCCAAAAACCCAAGAACAGAAATTGAAATAGAGGAGGTAACGGATGAAAGTACTTGAATTGTTTGCCGGAACGCGGAGTATAGGGAAAGCGTTTGAAAACAGAGGGCATCAAGTGTTTTCTGTGGAATGGGATAAGAATTTTGAAAACATCGATCTTTATGCAGATATCTTAACAGTCACGACGGATGAAATTCTGAATCGTTTTGGACGCCCAGATGTGATTTGGGCAAGTCCGGACTGTTCCACATTCAGCATTGCTGCTATAAGCCATCACCGGAGAAAAAATCCTGTAACAGGAAACCTTGACCCTGTCAGTGACTATGCAAAATTTTGCGATATGGTAGATCAGCATGTATTACAACTAATCAAGGACCTTAAGCCAAGGATTTGGTTCATCGAAAATCCAAGGGGCGGGATGCGGAAGATGTCATGGATGCAAGGACTGCACAGGTACACGGTGACATATTGCCAGTATGGTGACACCAGGATGAAGCCTACTGACATCTGGACAAACCATCCTGATCCCAAGTTCAAACCGATGTGCAAGAATGGGGATCCCTGTCATGAAAAGGCACCAAGGGGCAGCAAAACTGGCACACAGGGGCTAAAGGGTAGCAAGGAAAGAAGCGTTATTCCGGCAGCACTGTGCCAGCACATAGTGGATATTTGCGAAGAAGGACTATCAAAGGAGGTACCCTGATGGGGCAGAAGGATGTAGAGCGGGAGAAGCCGCTTTTTGAGGGACAAAGTGCCGAGGAATTTATCAAGCGCTGGAACGCTATCACCAAAGCCATAAAAATGCGCGCAGAGATGCCCGAGCAGGAAAAGGTGGTGAGTTATGATGTCATACGATAAAGCGTCTCCTAACGCCAAAATCGGCTGTTCTAATTCAAACGACCCGGAGTTCCTGGAGAAGCTGGTGCGGGAGGGCAAGACCAACAGGGAGATTTCCTTAATTCTCGATCTTGATTACGGCTATGTGGCACAAATCTTGTCTCGCTATGGAATCAAGAGAGACCCCAACCGGCCCTGCAAGAGATGCGGAGGGCCGATAGGCAGCACCAACACCCAGCAGCTGTATTGCAAGGAGTGTCAAAAGGCCATGGACAGCATCCGGGCCCGCAAAAGCAGTATGAAAAAAGCTGAGCCAAAGAAATGCGAATACTGCGGGAAGGAATATTTCGGCCAGCCGGGACAAAAGTACTGCTCCAAGCAATGCTACAAGGACGCGGCGGCATCCGGTAAGTATAAGCGCCCCAAGAATTGGATAAAGCGCCGGGATGGGAAAATCGACATCGAGATAAGGGTTTGCGGCAAAACAACAGAGCGCCGGGAGAGCGTGGACTACTACGAGGCCCGGGAGATTTGGCACCGTGGCTGGATAGGTCAGGGCTATGCCGCCTTAGTAACGGTAGATGGCCACAGGTTGGAGACCCTGCCGCAAATAAAGACATTCTTCGGATTTAGGAGGGATTCGCTATGAGGAACTGGACGGCAGCGGCAGTTACGATAATCTTAGCTGCTTTCTGCATAATGGTTCTATCTGCTATTTCGGCAGAAAGGTGGAACCATGTGGACGAAGTGGCCCAGGCAGAGATCACCGAAGAGGAACAGGAACGCCGGGAGCAGGCAGCCTATTACAAAGGCTGGCAGGACGGCAAGCAATATTATCTTGAGAATTTTGGAGGGTGAGCCAATGACCGTAAAGGACTACTACGAAACAATCCGGGACATAGAAAGGCTGGCTGCGTTGGTTGACGCAGAGGGGGATGTTACACTCGACCATGACGATGCGGAGCAGATATGGGCGCTGCTGCTAGACTACAAGGATTTGCTGATGGCTAAGGAGGTGGGATGATGTGCAAGGCCGTTATGGTAAGTATACGACCGAAGTGGTGCGAGAAGATTATCAGAGGTGAGAAAACCATTGAGGTGCGAAAGAACCGCCCGAATATGGAAACGCCGTTTAAGTGCTATATCTACTGCACGAAGCCAAAATACGAACACGAGGATTTTATCCGTACTGATTACCCGAAACCGCAGTTTTACGGAGGCGGGAAGGTCGTCGGTGAGTTTATCTGCGACGCGATTGTCCGTGTGAACATCTGCGGATTCTGGGACGATAGTGGGAAGCAGCTCGACAATCGGCTCAAAGAAACATGTTTGACCTCAGAAGAGTTATGCGACTACCTTGGCGAAAAGGTCGGTTACGGATGGCATATCTCCGACCTGAAAATCTACGACACGCCGAAGGAGTTGAGCAAGTTTTCGCGCCCGTTTGAAAACTGCATAGACAAAGTGTGTGATGAATTTGGGTGTGAATCATGCGAAAATGGCGGTCATATTAAGCGCCCGCCCCAAAGCTGGTGCTATGTGGAGGAAATGTGATGGATGCTGTGAAGTTTATTGAGGAACGCAACAGAATGTGCAAGAGTTTTGATGCTGGATGTAATGGGTGCCCTGCTTTTAATGCTTGCGAGGATGACTTATGTTGTGCAGTTGGTCAAGAGTCAACGCTGGACGCTACGGCTCAGATCGCTATTGTCGAGGAATGGTCTGCTGCACACCCGCGCAAGACGAGGCAGAGCGTGTTTCTGGGACAGTGGCCTAATGCCAAAGTTTTTGTGGATGGTGTATTAGACTTTTGTCCCCAAGAACTGGATAGCCACTACCCATGTCAATCAACCGATATTGAAATGCGTTGTCAATCTTGCCGTCGTAAGTTCTGGATGCAGGAGGTAGAGTGATGGAACGACTGACATACCGGCTTAAAACGGGAGAAGTTCTTATGGCAACAGAATACGAAGAAAAGTACACAAAGGATGAGTGGATTGTCATGCTCCAATGCCGCCTTGCCGCCTACGAGGACACGGGACTGACGCCGGAGGAAATTAACGATTTGGCGAGTGTGCGGGAAATATCGCCGGAAGCAGAATACGCCATCAACAAGCACGCCGACAATATCATTGAGCGGCTTGACAAGCTGCTCCACCAGACGGACGACGATGCTCGCCTGCGCGAGCTGGCCGAGGCCGACAAGGACGGGCGTGTGGTGGTGCTGCCGGAAGGAGGAGAAAAAGATGGCTGAATACATAGACAGGGAAGCGTTTAAGAAAAGAGTCGAGGAGCGTTATTGCAAGCCGTGCAAGGCGGAGGGAAAAGACCACAACGGATGCTGGTGTCGTGCCTGTTGGGTTGACGATATGCTCGATGAGGTAGATTGTTTCCAGCCATCTGATGTTGCCCCGGCGGTCAGATGCAAGGACTGCGAATACAGCTACGATGAAATAAGCTATCTGTGCTGTTCCCACGGCGTTTGCGTTGATTGTGAAGTGCCGCCGAACTTCTACTGCGCATACGGAAAAAGGCGGGCGGAAAAGGAACCGCCGGAGGAGGGAGAAACATGATTGACTACAAGCGCATCTGCATTGACGAGCTGAAGTGCCATAGCTATAAGCTCCGGTCACTGGAAAGCCTGCCGGAAGAAATCCGCCGCTACAATGAGCAGATGGACGGCATCCGGTCTGCTACCAGCGATGCTACACCAGTAAAGGGCGGCGGCTGCGGCCGGGAAGATTATTTGATAAACGCAATATCCCGCCGGGATGCGCTCTCGGCAAACCTTGCGGTAGTCAAGTGGCAGACTTCCCAAGTGGAGAAAGGACTGGCTTGCCTGACGGGAAAGCAGCGGCGCATCCTTGAGTTGTTCTATATCCGCCGGGAATACGGCTACATACAGCGGCTTTGCCAGGAGTTCAACGAGAGCGAGCGGCAAATCTACTACGATAAGGACGAAGCCCTCCGGAGATATGCCCTTTGCCGGTATGGGTTGACCGAACTGTAAAGTTTGCAGAAACATTGCAGAAATAAGATGCATATACAGTGTATACTGATAGCGTGGTAAAACACAGACTTCCCTTGACATTCCTCCTGGTGGGGAGCCGGGCCCCTAATCCCGGCAATCTGCTCCCGTAGCTCAATGGTAGAGCGGCTGCCTTGTAAGCAGCGGGTTATAGGTTCAAGCCCTATCGGGTGCTCCACCTTCATGTTTTACCTCCTTTTTACGGGGCCGCCGATGCCCCGTTATCCCATCGGCCGAAGATACATGACCTTCGTAAAAAAGGTGCCGCGCTGGCAGGCCGCAAGTTCGCAATAGTCTGCCTTACAAAAAGCAGCCAGAGAGTACCGAAAGGCGCTCTCTTTCTTTATGCCATAAAGGAGGGGATACCTATGGATTTAATAGTCCGCAAAATCCCGCAGAGCGACACCATCAAGGTATATCCGGTATCTGATGTGCATTTGGGCAGCATCCTACATGATAAAGAGGGCTGGCAAGCATTCTGCCGCCGGGTAGAGCGGGAGGACGCTTATCTCATCCTTGGCGGCGATCTCATCAACAACAATACCCGGAACGCGGTGGGAAGCCCCTTTGAGGATTATATCCGCCCGCGGGAGCAGAAAAAGATGATGGTGGAAATGCTAACGCCCATCAAGGATAAGATACTCTGCGCGGTATCTGGAAATCACGAAGCGAGGACAGCCAGGGACACCGACCAAGACATTATGGGCGACATCATGTGCAAGCTGGACATGGAGGACTACTACGCCGAGGACATAGCATTCCTCAAACTGGAGATTGGGCGCAGGGTAACAAGAGATATCCCTATCACCAGCTATACGATGGCTGTTACCCATGGCTCCGGCGGCGGCATTTACACCGGTGCAACGGTCAACCGCAATGAGCGCTTCGGCTACACCATAGAGGGCATTGACGCTCTGATCGTTGGTCACACCCACAAAGGCACCATCAGTAAGCCCAAAAAGATCGTGGTGGACAGTAACAACAATGTTATCCGTACCAAGCAGCTGGTAGTGGTTAGCTGTACTGCATGGCAGCATTACGGCGGTTACGCAGCACGCAAGATGCTACTCCCCAGCAGCGAGAGCGATGCAGAGCAGCCACAGACATTGCTGTTAGGCTGTAACAAGCATGGCGACAAGCGTATCACGGTGGTGTGGTGATAAGATATGGTAGCCCGGCATAGTAGACACCGGGAGGGATAGGGCGGGAAAAATTTGAAAGGAGGTGCCGAAGATGGCCAGTGGATGCAGTGCGAAAAGCAAAGAGAACCTGCGCCCATGGAAAAAAGGGCAGAGTGGGAACCCAAGTGGGAGGGCGAAAATCCCCGAAGACGCCAAAGCGATGCTGAAAGCGGCGACTCCTGCGGCAGTTAAGCTGCTGGTGGATACCCTAAACAACAGCAACGAAAAGACCGAAACGAGAGTAAAGTGCGCAGAAACCGTACTTGATCGCGTATACGGCAAGGCCAATCAGCCGATTGATCTGGGTGGCGAGATACCCAAAATCGAGATCGTGCTGGGCAATGGCAAGGAGTACGCCAAATGACGGTCAATTTAGGCACACCGAATCCAAAGCAGGAGCAGTTTTTGCTGTCGGAAAAGCGCAGGGTATGTTACGGCGGTGCCAGAGGCGGCGGTAAGAGCTGGGTGGTGCGAGCAAAGGCCACCATGCTTGCCGTTAATTATAGCGGCATCAAGATACTGATCCTGCGCCGCACATATGCCGACCTGTGGCAAAACCATGTGTTGGAGCTGCGAAAGGTGCTGGAGCCCGATATAGCAACCTATCGGGACTCGGAAAAGGCGATGATATTTCCAAACGGCAGTCGTATCCGTTTTGGATACTGCTCCGCCGAGGCCGATGTGCTGCAGTACCAGGGACAAGAGTACGACATCATGTTTTTGGACGAGGCGACACAGTTTACCGAGTTCATGTACAACAACCTTGTTGCATCAAACCGTGGTGCCAACGACTTCCCCCATCGGATGTATTTGACCTGCAACCCCGGCGGAGTCGGCCATGCGTGGGTCAAGCGCCTGTTTATCGACCGGGACTACACGGCCTCTGAAAACCCAGAAGACTACGAGTTCATTCCGGCCAAGGTGTACGACAACACGGTTTTGGTGGATAAGGACCCAGACTATGTACGGATGCTGGAGACCCTACCGGAGGATATGCGCCGGGCATGGCTGGATGGCGACTGGAATGTGTTTGCAGGGCAGTATTTTGCCGAGTGGCGTGACGATATCCATGTGATAGACCCCATCGAGATACCTGACTGGTGGAGGCGCTACTTTGCGATGGACTACGGCCTTGATATGTTGGCCGGATACTGGATCGCCATAGACGGCGAGGGCAACGGCTATGTGTACCGAGAGATATACGAGTCAGGGCTGATCGCCTCCGATGCCGCCATGCGTATCAAGGAGGCCAACGGGGATGATAAGATCGAGCAATGGCTTGCACCGCCCGACCTGTGGAACAGGCGTAATGACACAGGCCGCAGCGTGGCGGACATATTTATGGAGCAGGACATCCCGCTGGTCAAGGTGGACAACGACCGCATTAACGGCTGGCAGGATGTGCATGAGTGGCTCAAACCGAGGGACAGCAGAGATATCATAACCGGAGACAAGACGAGGATTGCAGGGCTTCGGTTTTTCCGCAACTGTAAGCAGGTCATCAGATGCCTGCCGATGGTCCAGTACGATGACCACAAGCCCAACGATGTAGCGACAGAGCCGCACGAGCTGACCCATGCACCTGATGCCATCAGGTATTTTTGCAGCGGGAGACCGTATGCGGGACAGCCGCCGGTTACAAAGTACAAGCTGCCGCCGGAGCTGCGGCAGCCAGAAGAACAAGGAGGGTATCAGGTATGGTAAGACGATGGCTTAAACGCCTGATCCTGTGGGCGTTAGGGGACGACCAAACGGCACAGGAGCAATATGCAACAAAGATATTCAACGAGTGGCTTAACGGCCCGGAGGATTGATATGAGTGATGTAACCCTGTGGACACTATACCGAGAGGGTGTAGCGTACCACAACAAGATGGGCTTTAGCACCAAATTCCCGACCTTTGTGCGATTTAAGGAGGGCGACCAGTGGCCACAAGCGACAGAGCGCACCAAGAACCTGCCGAGACCCGTCCTCAACATCGTGGACATGATCGTCCGCAGCAAGCGCTCCAGCGTGCTTGACCAGCCTGTCAGCATCGTCTACAGACAGGGCAGCGCCAGCGGTGACGAAATCCTTGACCAGATGCACCAGGACGCCGCCGAGAACTGCACCGAGTACGCACGGACGATCTGGGACAGAGCCGACATGGACAAACTGTGCAACGAGGCGTGTGACGATGCAGCGACCAACGGCACAGGCATATGGCACTTTTACTGGGACACCAGCGTTACAGGCGACAAATATGTAGGGGAGCTTCGTGGGGAAACCGTGGATGCTCTCAATTTTTTTGTAGCCAACCCGCAGCTCCGGGATGTGCAGAAGCAGGACTACCTCATCATCGCCCAGCGGCTCAAACTGGGCGCTGTACGCAAGATGGCCAAGGACAGGGGATTGCCTGCGGAAAAGGTGGCAAACATCTGTCCCGATGAATTTGAGGATGCAAGCACCTATCAGGCCGAGAGAATCGAGCTGGACGGCAAGGAAAACGAAAAGGTCACGGTGCTGACCAAGTATTACCGCAAGAACGGTGAGGTCGTATTTGACAAAGCGACCCGCAGCGTTGATATATGCACGGCAGTACCGCTTACCCCGCAGGGCAGCCCCGTCCGCATCAAGCTGTACCCTGTGGCGGCGCTTAACTGGAAACTGCGTAAAGCCTGTTTTTACGGCATAGGCGAAATCGAGGGGCTTATCCCAAACCAAAAGCTCATCAACTTTATGTACGGAATGCAGGCGCTGGCAATCCAGCAGATGGGCTTCCCGAAGATCGTGGCAAAGCCGGGAGCAATCAGACAGCCGCTGACCAACGAGCCGGGGGAGATCGTCACTGACTACTCCAACGGCGGGATATCGTACCTGCAGCCTCCGGCGTTTTCGTCTGCTGCTACGCAGGTGAGCAACGACATGATCGACCTTACCCGCGTAGTGACAGGCACGACCGAGGTAACGACCGGCGAGTCCTTGGGTGCAAACATGGCAGCATCCGCAATCATCGCTTTGCAGAACCAAGCGCAGACCCCTGTCAACGAGATTCAGCGCAGATACTGGCACGCGGTTAAGGAGATCGGCCGCATTTGGATGGAGTTTTTCAAAACATACTGCTCCGACAAGCGGGAAATCGTCATTGAGATGGGGGACGAGGTATCCGGCAGAGCATTTACGGGTACGGACTACGCCATGTACGACTTTGACCTGCAGGTGGATGTAGGCGCATCGTCCGAGTATTCTGCGGTGCTGGCACAGGCCACACTGGATAAGATGCTCGACCGGGGAGATATCACAATCGACCAGTACATCGAGCTTTCCGACCCGAATGTAGCTCCATTCAAGGAGAAGTTCAAGCGAATGCGGGAAACCCAGCCGCAAGCGGTGGGCATGCCTGGCGTTCCGGAGGAAGAAGTGAACGGCGTACAGAGCGTTTCCGGCATTGGCGGAGTTCCGCTGCCGAATGTGCCGAAGGCCCCGACCGTCATGGACAAGTTCACAGGAGGTGGCAACAATGCTGTGCCCAAACTGTAAGGCAGAGATGCGGATCACAGGCAAATACCTTACATTCACCGGGGATACCTCTCCAAACACAGAGACAAAAGCGTTTATCAAGCTGCAGCTGGAGTGCAAGAACCCCAAATGCACCAACAGGACACCGACCTATGTGACCAACCCCTTGGAGGGATAACCAATTTTTAAGTGGCTGCTAAACGGAACAAACCGAACCTCGCCACAGAAAGGAAATTATGGACGAAGAAATCATGACTGCTGCTAATGAAGATATCGAAGAAGATATCGACTCCTCTCCCGCAGTAGAGGAAACCGAACCTGTCGAGCAGGAAGAACCTGCGGTACAGGAAGAACCGACCGAGACACAGCGTGTGTCACGGAGAATCAAAGAAGCATCCCAAAAGAGCGTGGACGACTTTGTACGCAGCATGGGCCTGACCAATCATTATGACAATGACAGACCCATCACCACAAAGGCGGAGTACGAAGCCTTTGTGGCGATGCAGCGGCTGGACGAGGACGGCCAAACCGACCCCGTATCAGCTTACCGAAATCAATCCTTGGAAGCGGAGATTACCCGCTTGCGGAGCAATGAGCGCATGAGAGAGCTGGAGGCTGACCCTGTAAGAGGGCAGACATTCACGAAGCTCAAAGACCAAGTGGTTGAATTGATGGACTACTGCACCCAGCAGGGGACGCCCTGCAGCGTGGATGCAGCGTTCAACACAATTCTGGCGAACAGCTATTTTGACCTCGCCAACGATGCTGCAAACAAGGCAAAGGAAGACACGCTCCGAAGAATCAACAACAACGCACAAGCATCTCCCGGAGCATTGACGGGCGAAAGCCCCGAAACCGAAGCCGACTACATGAAGATGTCGGACAAAGACTTTGAAAAGCTGTATCAAGCTGCACTCCGGGGGGAATTAAAAAATTAAGGAGTGTATAAAACTATGGCAACTACTACCCAGACTTACGGTAATCTTACCGCTGAACAGAAAACTTTTTATGACCGCACCCTGCTTTCCCGGCTGCTGCCCAACCTGACCTTCCTCAAGTATGGCCAGAAGCGCCCCATGCCGAAGAACGAGGGTGACACTATCAACTTCCGCCGCTTCAACTCCCTTGATGTCCCTGCGGCATCCCTGACCGAGGGCGTGACCCCTGACGGCGACAACCTGTCCATCACCGCTGTGACCGCTACTGTGGCACAGGAGGGCAACTGGGTTCGACTGTCTGACAAGATCAGCATGGTCGGCATCGACCCCGTCCTGACGGAGTCCGCTGCGCTGATGGGCGAAAACGCCGCCAAGACCCTGGAGACCCGCTGCGCGGATGTTATCTTCAAGGGTACTTCCCAGCAGTTTGCTGGCGGCGCTGCTTCCGCTGCCGCTATTGCCGCCGGTAAGGTGGTAAACAGCGAGGAGATCAAGAAAGCGGTGCGCACCCTGCGCAACAACAACGCCGAGCCCCTGGAGGGCGGCTATTACATCGGCTTCTGCGATCCAAATGTAGCATACGACCTGCAGAACGACAGCCTGTGGCAGGATATCTCCAAGTACAACGGCGCAGAGAACATCATGAAGGGCGAGATCGGCCGTATCCATGGTGTTCGTTTTATTTTGACCACCATGTGCCCCACCGATGCAACGACCGCTACTGCGGGTACCCTGCATAAGACCCTTATCGTAGGCAAGGACGCTTACGGCGTGGTCGATGTGAACGGCTCCTCCAAGCCCGAAATCATCATCAAGCCCACTGGCTCCGCCGGTACCGAGGATCCCCTGAACCAGCGCGCGAGTGTCGGCTGGAAAGCGATGGCGGTTACTGTTCGCCTGCAGGAGCTGGCGATGGTCTGCATTCAGTCCATGGCTTCTGCCTAACCAAATACAAGGGAGGGGGTAACACCCCTCCCTTCTTTTACAGAAAGGATTTAACATGGCTAAAGAGATTAAGAACCCCGACATGGTCGGAGAGATCGTAGAAAAAGCGACCGGCGAGGAACTCGCCAAGGGCAAGAAGGTACGCATCCGTCTGCCGAAGGACAAGCTGAACAAAGAAGATGTCGTAGTGCCTGTGTGCATCAACGGCTATACCTATCAGATCAAGCGCGGCGAATGGGTGGATGTACCCGAAGAAGTTGCCCGCATCCTTGAAGAAGCAGGGTACATGGGGTGATTGAATGAACAAGAACGATGCCATCAACGGTGCGCTGCGGTGGATAGATGAAGCCACCGTAAACGGCGCTGCCGCAAGCAACGGATTTATAGCCGACTACAAGGACAGAATGGAGCACCTGCTGGACGGTGCTGTTGCAATGGTGGAATCGCAGTTCCCGCTGATCGAATCCATCAGCATCGTTCAGAACATGCCTCGGTGCATGGAGGGCTCCCATTTTGAAGCTAAGACGGTTTATCCCGGTGATACATACGAGTTTACTAACAGTGATGCAAAAGCCTACACGCTTGAAATTTGCGGTGTTCTAACAGCGACTATCGATGGGGCCCGGCGGCAGATTACCGCTCCTGAGTTCCAGCGGCTTTCCGGCAGCTTTAACGGCAGTATCAAGTTGGAATCGCAGTACCCATTCCAGGTAAGAAACGCTGCATTTTATGCATTCCCGCTTGTAGAAATCCCGGAGCACATAGCATGGGTACCGTATGAGCTGCCCCAGCAGATGAACGGCATGGTGAAAATCCTTTTCTCCGGTGACGGCGTGGCCTTCCGCGACTTTTCCGACTACCGGCGGCTGGATGAATACCATATTGCGATCCCGTACCATTACAGCGGGCAGTTCGATATCCAGTATAAGCACCGGCACGCCACACTTGCAGGCACTTCCGGTGCGACCGAGATAGAGGTGGAGCCCAAGGCGGTTCCGCTGATTCCGCTTCGGCTGGCCATTGATGCCACAAGCGGCATTGATGAAACACTGGCGCTGAATCAGTTCCTCACCGGACGCTTTGCAGAGATGGTAGGCGCTATGACGGACGAGGACATCGAGAAACACCAAGTAATTGAAACCGTATTCATGATGTAAGGAGGGGAGCAAATGAGATATTCCCCGGCAAAACTCCCCAGCGCTGATGTGGTAAAGACCAATGCCATGGTCATTAACGACTTTTATGGCTGCGACTTTTCCAGCGGCGCAACCAATATTGACCCAAGAAGAAGCCCCAACTGCGAGAACATGATCCGTTCCTCCCCCGGCCGCGTGAGAAAGCGCCTTGGCTTTGCCAAGACGGCGGTATACGATGGCCGTATCAATGGTCGGTTCTCTCTGGATGGGACAGATATTATCCATGCGGGCACGAAACTGTATGCAGGCGATACGCTGATCTCTTCCGCCATGAACGATGCCTTTTCGGTTGGCAAGAACTTCGATAAAGCGCTGTACCTGCTGGATGGAGCACACTACTACAAGGTAACGCACAGTGACGGAACCTTTACCGTGGCTAATGTATCGGACAGCGCCTATGTGCCGCGCATCGTTATCAATAAAAATCCGGATGGTACCGGCGGAACAACTTATGAGGATATCAACCTCATGTCGGATAAGTGGACGGAATCTTTCTATGTAGGAGATAAGACCGCAGCAGCAACAGTATTCCAACTTTCCCTTGAAAATTTGGATACAACACCTGTAACGGCAAAGGTATTGCAAGCTGACGGTTCCTTTGTAGACAAGGTGGAGACTACCGACTTTACTGTAAACCGCACCAGCGGCACCGTGACATTCGTAGCCGCTCCGGGTAAATCCCCTTTGGAGGGCGCGGACAATGTATATATCACTGCATCCAAGGACAGGAGCGAGAGCCGCAGCCGTATTACGAACTGCGATACCTGTATTGTGTATGGCGAGACGGGAACCCGGCTATTTGTGACCGGCGATCCGAACTTTAAGAACAGGGATTTTTGGTCGGCGCAGAATGATTTTTCCTATTTTTCCGATCTATCCTATTCGATACTGGGCGAGGACAGCGAGCGCATTGTAGGTTATTCCATCGTGGGCGACAGGATAGCGGCCCACAAGAGCGGAACCACCGGCGCGGTGTATGTGCGCACCGGCTCCACGGTAACGGCGACCGATGATCTCGGCAACAGCGTGGAGACCTTTGCATTTAAGACCGGAAATGTTATCACCGGACACGGCGCCATCGCTCCGCACAGCTTTGTGCCGACCGATAACGAGCCGCTGTTCCTTTCCTCCACCGGCATATTTGCCTTGACTGCTTCCGATGTGACCGGCGAGCGCTATGTGCAGAGCCGCAGCTTTTATATCAATCCGAAGCTGCTTTCGGAAAGCAATATCGCCGATGCCTATGCCTGCATCCACAAGGACTTTTATTTCATTGCGGCCGGTGCTGGCGTGTATGTGCTTGACCTGCTGCAAAAGCACTACGAGGATGGGGAGCCGTATTCCAACTACCAGTACGAGTGCTTTTATCTGACCGGAATACCCGCAAGGGTGATCTGGGACGATAACGGCGAACTGTTCTTTGGTACGGCGGACGGCAAAGTATGCAAATTCAATACCGATGAGACCGCTCCCAACTCCTACAACGACACGATGGACGGGGAGACATACACACCAGTAGGGTGCCAGTGGGAAACCCCAGATATCGATGGCAAGACCTTTTACTCCAGCAAACACTTCCGGTACATGGCCTGCAGGCTGTCCGCTTTTGTGCGCACCAGTGTAAACGCCTATGCGATGTGCAGCGGCAAATGGATCTCCATTCTGACCGATGCGAGAACTGCCCGCTTCTTCTCATGGGAGGATATAGACTGGTCGAAATGGACATGGAGTACGGATACGACCCCGAAGGTGCTGGGCCGAAAGCTGGATATGCGCAACCTTGATAAAGTGCGGTTCCGCTTCTCCAATGGCAATGCGGAGCCTTTCGGGATCGAGAACATTGCAGTAGAGTACCGAGAAACGAGAAAGTACAGGGGGTAAGCTATGTTTGAAAAGATCAAAGCATCCGACGGCAATCCCTATACCCCGGATGCAGTATTTACCGATAGTGACGGCAACAGGGTTGGGGTAATTGGGCAGGACACCACCCCGAACCTTTCCGTCAGTGAAATGCAATTCTCCGTAGAGGCTGTGGTGCGTGAGGTCGTCATTCCTGCGTATAACAGCCTTGTGGATGCCCTGAACGCACTGGCGGCTGCCAGCAATATGGGCGCAGCAGATATTAATGGTGGTGCCAGTACCGTACAGGCGGAGCTGACCAAGCGCATCATCACCGGCAATGTGAAATACATCCGGTTGAACAGCGACAAGGTGCTGGAAACCAGCAATGACGGAGAGACATGGGAAGCCACCGGGTCTTCCGGCCACATCATCATAGCGCCGGATGGCACAGTAGCGCCGCAGCGCAGCCGCCTGAAATTCGCCAATGGCACAGTAACAGATGATGGTACCGAAACCATTGTTACCGGCCTGAAAGGCGATACCGGCCCGCAGGGCGAGAAAGGCGACACAGGCGAGCAGGGGCCGAAGGGTGACCAAGGCCTGACAGGCCCCGTTATTGTTCCCTATGTAGATGCCAGCGGCGTTATGTCCTTCACCATTCAGGATACCGCCATTGCCCCGCAGGCCGTCAGTGTGAGAGGCCCGCAGGGGCCGCAGGGCGTACAGGGCGAGCAGGGCGCACAGGGTACGAGAGGCCCGCAAGGCTTACAGGGCGTACAGGGCATCCAGGGCCCCAAGGGCGAAACAGGCGAACAGGGCCCTGCCGGTGCTACCGGAGCCACAGGCGCAACCGGCCCCAAAGGTGATAAAGGCGATACTGGCCCCAAGGGGGATACCGGTGCAACCGGTGCCCGTGGAGCAACCGGCGCAACCGGCGCACAAGGCCCGGCTGGTCCCGCAGGCCCCAAGGGTGAACAGGGCGACACCGGCGCTACAGGCGCTCCCGGCGGCAGAGGCCCGGAAGGCCCGCAAGGCCCAATCGGCCCACAAGGCCCCGTAGGCCCCGCAGGTAAAGACGGAACCAGCCTGTATATCGAGGACAGCTATCCTACACTGGCAGCGCTGAAAAACGCGATCCCAGCCGGTAACGATAAGATGTACTATGTGCAGGAAGATGGCGAGTGCTACATTTATAGCGAGACGGCCAATGACTGGGTAAGTGTAGGTGCTTTGCAAGGCCCCATCGGCCCGCAAGGACCGCAGGGTGTCCAAGGCCCACAGGGCGAAGTAGGCCCCACAGGCGCTACTGGCGCAACAGGCGCAACAGGCCCAAAGGGCGCACCTGGCGAAAAGGGCGCAGACGGCGCAGCTGCTACCATCACGGTCGGTACAGTTACTTCCGGCGCTGCTGCTTCCGTTACCAACAGCGGCACTACCTCCGCTGCGGTTTTCGATTTTGTACTCCCCAAAGGTGACAAAGGCGAAAAGGGCGATACCGGCGCAACAGGCCCACAGGGTGAGACTGGCGCTACTGGCCCGGCTGGTGCTACCGGCGCTACAGGCCCCCAAGGTGAGCAGGGTATCCAGGGCGTTCAAGGCCCCGTTGGCCCGCAGGGCGAACAAGGCCCCGCAGGCGTAGCCGGTGCCGATGGTAAATCCGCCTATCAGACCGCCGTAGAGGGCGGCTATTCCGGTACGGAAACGGCGTTCAATGCGGCGCTGGCGGATGTGCCCGGCCATATCGCAAGCAAGGCCAACCCCCACGAAGTAACCAAAACGCAAGTGGGCCTTAGCAATGTGGACAATGTGAAGCAGGCCCCCTATACCCATGTTTCCGATAAGGCTAACCCACATGGCGTGACCAAAGCCCAGGTCGGACTTGGAAATGTAGATAACACCAGCGATACCAATAAGCCGGTGTCTACCGCACAGCAGTCGGCAATCAACGCCTGCAAGGTAAAGAAGAATACCCTCTCCCTCCCCACGGCATCCTGGACAGGCAGCGGCCCCTATACCCAAACAGTCACCATAACCGGCATCACCGTCAACAGCAAGGTAGACATCCAAATGGACGCAACAGCCCTCGGCGTACTCATCGACAGCGGCACCAGCGCTATCTGGATTGAAAACAACAATGGCACCCTTACCGCAAAAGCACTGGGCGAGAAACCCAATGCTGACCTTTCGGTACAGGTGACCATCACGGAGGTATCTGCATGAGCGTAATTTATGGCAACCCAATTATTACCAACGGGGGGGGGTAAAACTCAACATTGATTACGGTGCAAATCCTCCCGCTGATACCACCAAACTCTGGGTGCCTTTGGCTAAAAAGCCTGACGCTGTTGAATGTAGTCCTGTGCTGAACTATGGTAGTGAAGTAATTTCTACGACTCAGTATGCACTTCCGGATGCAATGTCTGCTGAATGTTCTGGAAATGGCGCAATCGGGAAATATATTTACATGATTGCTGGCAGAAAAGGTAATCAAGGAACATCAACTGGCGCAATTAGCCGTTTTAATACCGAAACAGGTGAAACAGAAGATGTTTATACTCTTGGAACATGGTTAGCCGGTACATTTTGTGTAGTTGACAGCAAGATATATTGTTTTGGCGGTGGACCAAAGAAGGCATTTGTGTTCGATACTGAAAGCAATACACTAACGGATTTAGCTACATTTCCTGACAACTATTATAATTACCCATGCTGTGCATATTATAAAGGGAATATATATATTTATGGTGGATTTGAAAGTAGCTCAGCATATATTTATCAATTTATTCGCATTTATAATATTGCAAATAATTCATATTCACTATGGAATCCGGGAATTACTGGCTTATACGCATCAAGTGCTGTTGTTGTTGGAAGCAAATTATATATAATTTGTGGTAGAACTTCTTCTACAACCAAGTCTTCTTTAAGAATTTATGATTTGGATAGCCAAAAATACTTAAAGTCTGTAAGTTTGGCAAGCGCCGATTCGGCAACATATGGGCAGTATGCTCCTTGCTGTGTGCACGGGAAGTATATTTATATTCTGTGTACCAATACAACAGGCGGAAGTTCTCCATTCAAAGTTATCAAATACGACACGGAAACAGATACCGGCACCGTCGTCTCGACTGAATTTCCTGGTGATACAAACTGTGCTTATTATGGTTTAATTGCAAACAAACTATGGGTGCTTGGTGGAGCTCCAGATGTCAGTTCTGTTCCCGTTGTTTCATCTGTAAGAACATTTACCATTCAAACAAATCTTGAGAATAATCATCTATTCCTGCAAGCTGATTTTGGCTTTGATAATCCATTCCCTATCGTTAGTGATAAAAACACCAAAATTACAGCCTATCTTCGTCAAGCTTATCTTGGTGACAGCAACAACATAGCACAACCTACAAATGCATACCTCTACGACGCAGAATCCGGTGAATGGAAATCCCTTTCGGGTGAAAGCTATGTAGCGGATATGCAGAACGCACTAAATATATTAGGGGTGAACTAAATACTCACCCTGGAAAGGGCGAATATGAGGATTTTAGGAAATTCCATTACATTGGGTGGCGGCGGAGCTGATTTGAACATTGACTTTGGCTCTACACCTCCCGCAGACACAAGTAAGCTGTGGGTTCCGCTGGCAACAAAGCCGAATAAGACTTCCATTATCTCCTACTTTGATGGCCAAACAGGGAATCTTCAATCGATTGGTTCTTTTTCTCCAGAGTCTGGTGCTGGCTATGGGTCTTTAACACCAAGAATGGTGGGGGATGAACTTTGGGTCGTGCGCGTCAACACATCTACGGATAGTGTTGAAAGAACTGTTATAGCGAAATTCAATCTCAAAACAAAGCAGTTTGTTGAAACCTTAACAGCATATAATATTGGCTATATGGGATGCGGAATTGTAAAAGTTGGAGATAAGATATATTCGCTAAACACGAGATATTCAAGTGGTGATTATGCCTACACCGAGGATAAAATGTGTATTATCGACCCGACAACAGGAAGGTATAACCGTACCACTCTTTCAATCAATGCAATTATCCCATATGCTTTTACAAGTGCAGTTACAGATGGGAAATACATTTATGCTCTTGGCGGTTCTGGTAGCGTCTCCGTTGATAGGATGTTGGTTATCGACCCTGAATTATTGAAGATTACAAAAACCATCTATTTTGGAACCAGCTTGTTTCGTGCCACAAGCATTATATACTATAACGGATTTGCATATTTCGCTTACAACAATACTTTAACGGGATTGGAATGTACGACTCGTATAAAAAGAATAAATCTAACAACATTTGAACATTCTGACATATACCAAAGTGGAGCTGATATGAAGTCAAGCTATCAATGGTCGCTTACAAATGATGGCGAAACGGCATTTTTGGCTTGGGCAAGCTGGGGAAACGCATCTTCAAGCACAAACTATTCATCGAAAACGTTAAGGTTTAATCTCCTTGACACAAATATAAACCCTGTTGTTGTTAGCGAACAAAAGCCCGGAAATGGCACGTCAAGATTGTTCCAAGAGGCGCACCTTGGAAATATTTATTCTTGCTTGGACGACACCTTATATACAATTCCTTACAAGCGTGACTTGGCGAGTGGTGATTTGGCGATAACTGCTGATATCTCCAAAGATGGTATTGATATTTTAGCCGACAAGAATAACTCTATCTTCATAAATCCGATATCAGTTTATCTCGGAGATGAAAATTCGATAGCACAAAAAGTGGATGCGTATTTGTACGACAAGACAGACAGCAAGTGGAAAACACTTGATGGTGTTTCTTATACAGCGGATATGCTCAATGCACTTAACATTATGGGGGTGAACTAAATGGGCTATTACACAGAAAAAGCCAAAGAAGTAAAAGCAAAGCAGGATGCAGAGTTGGAACAGCTGAAAGCGGCTTTACAAACCCTCGGCGTAGAAACCGAAGAAAAGGAGGAAACAGCCAATGCGGAATGACATTTTAGAGCAGGCACAGGAAATCCGGACGAGCATTGACAGCGTGACCGGCACCATGGCGGACGCTGATGCAGCAAAGAACCCCATGCTGTTCCTGCCATGGGAAACCAATGCTGCGTATGAAGTTGGTGATCGCAGGCGGTATGACAACAAGGTATACAAGTGCTTGCAGGCACACACCTCACAAGCGGATTGGGCACCGCCTGTTGTCCCTGCGCTGTGGGTGGTCATCAACACCAGCTCCCCCGGCACGATTGATGAACCTATCCCAGCATCGAGGGGCATGGAATACGAGTACGGCAAGTATTACCTCGACCCAGAGGATAACAAAACCTACCTTTGCAAGCGTCTGAATGAGACCGGCACTATTGTGCTGCATTACCTCCCGCATGAGCTGGTAGGGCAGTATTTTGAGGAGGTAACCAATGGATAATTTCCTCCCCAAAGATGTGCATGAAGAATTTGCCCGGCGCATGGAGGATGAAAACCGGCGGCAGAACCACCGGATTGACAATCTCGAAAACAGCGTGAAAGCCTTTGGCGAGATCGCCAACAGTGTAAACCGCTTAGCCACCAACATGGAGACCATGACAACCGAATTAAGCCGACAGGGCGAACGCCTTGAGACGCTGGAAAGAAAGCCGGGGGACAACTGGAACGCTGTCCTCCGGTCTATTTTAACCGGTATCGGCGCAGCTATTGCTGTTGCCGTTGTCGCTGTAATCGCCAATAACCTCGTAAAGTAAAGGAGAATGGAAATGAACGAATTTGTAACTTGGACTTCCCTTGGCACTTATGCTGGCGCTGTAATGATGGTCACAATCATTACCCAGTTCCTCAAGCAGACCCCCCTCAAGAACATCAACACCCAGCTGCTTGCTTACATCATCTCTGTGGCCATCCTCATCGGAGCGGAAGCCTTTAACGGTGCTGCTCTGACGGTACAGGGCGTGGTGCTGTGCCTGCTGAACGCTGTTATTGTCGCTTTGGCTGCTAATGGTACATATGACGCAGCCACCACCGGCATGGTGAAAAAGGTCAAAGAGGAGGAATTCCCTCTTGAGGAGGTGGTGAAAGATGCCTAAAGTGTATCTTTCCCCTGAACGCAGACCTGCTCCCCATGCTCCGTACTACGGCTTTCCCGGCGTGTACGAGCATGATGTGTGTGTAGAGATCGGCGCTTATTGCGCCGAGGCTCTCACCCGCTGCGGGTTTGATGTGATGGTCGCATCCCCCGACAAAACCATGCAGGAGCGAGTAGCCGAAAGCATCGCTTGGAAATCCAACCTCCATATGCCCATCCATACCAATGCAAGCACGGCCACCCTGAAAGAAGGGACTGCACAAGGCCCGACCGTCCTGCGCTACGGCAGAGCCGGGAGCGTCAGCGACCGGGCCTGTCAGATGGTCTACCGCAGACTGATGGAGATTTACCCCCGGAACACCCACCGAGGGGTCTATCAGAAGGACGAGTTTTACGAGATCGGCAGAACTCCCATGCTGTCGATCTATCCCGAAATCGCATTCCATGACAATGGGCAGGACGCCATTTGGTTGGTGCAAAACAAAAAGGCAATTGCCGAGGCGCTCTGCAAGGGTGTATGCGACTGGTTCGGCGTGGCCTACAAAGAGGAAGAAAAGCCGCAGACCGACTATGACAAACTTCTTGCCGAGCTGGAAGAAATCAAAGAAAAATACAGAACCGAACACGCCAGCGCGCAGGCGCTGCGTGGGAGAATTTTAGCCGCTGTGGAGCAGTATGACACAGCGGCATATGACAAGGAGGGGTAATTTTGGCACTGAGAAAGAACACAACCCTTGTAAACGATGGCGGCAGCAACCGCACAGTCAAGCCGATAGGTTACGATGTGGCGAGGGCGGGCGCAGCAGCAGGCTCCGAAGTAAATAAGCCCGGCAGGGGCGCTGTAGATGCAGCGATAAAGGGCGGAGCTCTTGCTTCGGCAAAGGCTAACCTGGCTGGAGTTTCCCCGAAAATTTCCTCCACCGTGACGGACACCTCCGAGCGGGACGCATACCTTGAGAGCCTGAAAGCGCAGTTGGATGCGCAGACCGCTGCCTATGACCAGCTGCTTGCCTACAACCAGCAGATGTATGAGGCCCAGCAGAAACAGGCGGCCCAGCAGCGAGAGGACAATGCACGCAGGGCGTACATTGCCAAAGAGATGGCGCTAAAGAACCTCCCCGGGCAGCTGGCCCGTGAGGGCATCAATGGCGGCCTTGCGGAAAGCTCCTATGTCCGGCTGAACAACCGCTATAACAGCAGCCTTGCCGATGCGGATAACGCCTATTCCGATGCGGTAAATCAGGCATACCTTGACATGATTCAGGCGAACCGGGAGCCGCAGAGCGGAAAGCTGAATGCGCAGGCAAGCTATTCCGCCGGGCTGGCAAAGGCCCCGAAGGCAAAGACAAAAACCACCAAAAAGGACAACCCAAATTACAATGCCGCCTTGCAGGACTCCTACAACATGTTGCGCCGGGCCGGTTATTCTGATTCAATGGCGGCAAGACTTCTCGGACTTGAATAACAGGAGGAAAAATGGATAGAAAAACGCTGGAACAAAACTATCAAAAATCTTTCGGTGCATCGCCTGCCGCGGAGCTTGAGCAGAACTACCAGCGGAGCGGCATTGACTCTCTTGTTCAATCTGTGAAGAAAGCTACCCAATATAATCCCTCTTCCCCCAGCACGCAGCCTACCCAGGCTGCGCCTGCTGGGGCCTCTTCTCGTAAACAAAGCGATGCCATGAAGGAGCAGCTGGATACGATTAAGAAACAGAGGGACGACGCGGCAATTAAGGCCGGGGCCTATATGCGAGCTGGGAATATGCCGCAGCAGGCCAAGGAGCAGCAGAAGATTGCCAACAAGGCTGCCATTGAGTACGAGAACGCCTATACCCAGTGGAAGAACCAGCGAAATGCGGAAGCGGTAGAGGACTACAACCCGGACGAGAATAAATTCAAGGCAGGCGATGCTGTCCTTTCTGGTGTGCAGAATGCATTCCAAAGCATGAGGCAGTATGCCGCCGCTGCATCTTCGTATCTTTCCGGTAATCCGGAAGCGCAGGCATGGGAAGCCAAGCGGCTGATGGAAAGCGGCGTAAGCGGTACCGAAGCCGTAAAGCGGGCCGGGCTTGCCGATAAGAGAGAAATCCCCATCACGGACTATAAGACGCAGGCAGAACTGCGCCACGAGAAGAATGTAGCCAGCGTTGGTGCTGTTGAGGGCGGAGCGCTGCAGCTTGTCAATACGATCTCGAACATGGTGCCGTCCCTTGTTGCAAACGCGATCCTCCCCGGCTCCGGTTTGCCCGTGATGGCTGCATCCGCCGCGGGCAATAAATATGCAGATGCCTATGAGAAGTACGGGAATACGGATACAGCATTCGTACTCGGCTCCGCTGCCGGTGGCGCTTCCATGCTTACCGAACAGTTTGGCGGTTTGTATGGCTCGCTGGGCAAGTCTGCCGCCGGGCAGGCCGTGGCCAAGAAACTGATGGCGGAAGCCCCCGGCCTGTATAACCTCGCCAATTCCGTGGGTGGCAAGTGGCTGCGGGACGCTCTCTCCGAAGGCATTGAGGAGGGCGCAGAGGATGTTATCAACTACGCCATTGAAAAGGCCCTCACCGGCGATAGTGACGAGATGGACAACTTCGGCTATGATATGCTCCTTGGCGCTCTCGCAGGCGGTGTATTTGGCGGCGGCAACGCTGCGATGCGTTCCGCCACCTATAGCCGTGTAGGCAAGGCACTGAATGCTTCCCCTGCTGCCGTAGCGCAGCAGGTGCAGGAGGGCATGGAGAAAGGCGCAGGCACCGCACCTGCCATTTATGCGGCGGAGGTGCAGAAGAACCCCAGCAACCAAATGGTGGGCAGACTGTATGAAGCAAACCTCACCTATGATGCCGAGAGCGGCCTTTCTAAAATCCAGAACGATATTACCCAGGTCTCCATCAATGAGATCAAGGCGCTGGTCTCCAAAGCGGATGCGCTGGCGCAGGCAGCCCAAAAGCTGAATGTGGAAGCTACTCCGCAAGCCGTAGCAACAGCTATTACCGATGCCCAGCGCACACAATCCATTAAAACAGCCGAGGACAGCGTAGGGCGGGCTTTTGCGCCCACAGTTGATAATCCTGCCAACGCAGGAGAGAAAGCCTACAACAGCGCCCTTGCCGGTGTAGCAGCTAACCAAGGCGTAGCTGCTCGCATCAATAACGACCCTGCCGCAAGACAGGCATTCTCCCAGCTGACCGGCGTACAGTTCAGCGGAAACACAGCACAGGATATTGCCGCTATCGAAGTGGCTACGCAGAACATTGCGAAGTCCGGTAAACAGGCGATCTCCCAGGCGGAATATGCCCAGCGTGTCGCTGCTGCAGGAGAACAGGCTGCTGCCCAGTTCGATGTCGATATGCAGGCGCAGGCGGAGCAGATGCAGCGGGAATCCGAGGAAAGATGGCTTTCCGTTGAGCAAAACACCATTACCGATGTAGACGGCAAGCGCCGTATCAAGGAGATTACCAATACCGATGTGCGCGGCAATACCGAGATCGGCTATAAGAAAGCTGAAATTCCCGGAAGTAAAAAGAAAGCTGTTGCCGAGGTGAACAATGCAGCGAAATACCTTGGAAAGACTATCGTGTGGTTTGAGGGTGCGGTGCAGGTCAATGGGCAGTACCGACTGACCAATGGCTATCGCGCACCGGATGGCACCATTTATGTCAACATCAATTCCCGCGATCCGCTGATGGTTACTTTCGGGCATGAGATGTTTCACGACCTTGTAGCTGATAGCAAGTATTCCGGGATGATTGATACGCTGGTAGAGAACCCCGACTATGCCGATATGGTAAAGGGCATGATGAATGCCAAAACCGAACTGTACGAGCGCAATGGAATTGAGCTTGACCCGAATGCAGCTGCGGAGGAAGTCGCTGCCGATATCAGCGGTGATCTTTTGGGCAGCCGGGATATGCTGGAGTACATCGGCGCAAGAAATACGGAAGCCGCCACCGGCATTAAAGGTTTCTTGAACCGTATCCTCAAAAAGCTAAAAGGAAAGCCCTCTGCACAGGAAGCCTACAACAGGCTGTCCGAATCGCAGAAGGCTTTGCTTGATGGGATGGAGGGTAAAGCAGAAACCGGCGTGAATGGGTCGGAATCGTTTTCTCTGATCGATGTTGCTCCTAACGGGATGGAGATATACGAAACAAGCCTTGCAACACAGCAGCTTTCGGAATCTCAAAAGAAAAAGCAGTATCTCGCCCTTATCAAAAACCAGTACAGAGGGAGAACGGCCCGGCTGGAAAGAAACGGCCATGTCGTTTATGTAAGACCCGACATTCAGGAAGCTGGGAAACCGATATATGGTGACCGGAGATCAACGGCCAATGGCGCAAAAGCGCTGCGCAACTCTCTGGCCGATGGCGATGTATTTGACCTGCTGGAGAATGCAGAATACGACCGCAGTAGCAGGGACACGAAGAACCATAAAAATGTGGATTACTTCGATTACTATGTAAAAACGGTTCAGATCGATGGAAAAGTGTATGATCTTGTTGCCGATGTAAAAAGAGCATATGGCAATTCTGATGGCCTTTACTATACGCTGTATTTGGTTGACAACGCAACCAAAAAAGCTGTTATCTCCCAAAGGCCTCAGACCCTCGGCTCTTCCGAACCGATTACTGCCTCTGAAATGGGGAGCAACAGCTTTTCTGCTGACATGGTACCACAATCCGATACCGCTGTCAATAACTATTCTATGCAGAATAGCGCAGAAGATGCAAGCGGGAAACATTCCCTTATGGATATCCCGGCAATGGACAGCGAGTATTCCGCGGCTGTAGAAAGTGGCAATATGCAGGAAGCCCAGCGGCTTGTTGACGAGGCTGCGAAGGCGGCTGGCTATAATTCGGAACCGCTTTACCACGGCACAAAGTCTTTTGGTTTCACGAAGATCGACACGGCGCAAGCTGACGATAACATATCCTTCTTTGCGACCTCCAATCCCGACATGGCGCAGACCTACAGCGGCAAAAAAGGAAATAAGGCTATAACAAATGCGGCAGGGAACACCCGCGCCATGCCTATAGAGGATGTTGTCAATCGGCTTAATGAGGAAGCGAGCAATGATGGGTATGAGGTTGGAAGCTCCTATCGTATTATGAAGCGGGGGGATGTTAAATCGTTCCTTGCAGACCTCGACCGTAGAATTGAAAGCCTTAACGATGTTATAGCCCGAAAGGTCGATGAGTACGCAGATAGGCTTGCGGAGGATTTTAGCCAAAATAATATTACAGCCCATGACACGCTTGTTAGGCTACTGGAAGCTACCGAAAATTACAGATACAGTGGTATGTCAACGCCCCTTTGGATGCTCTCGAAGCATACAGATGTTTTTAATGAGAGTGAAAAGGAACTGGTTGGGGAGATTGAAGCGGATGTAAGGCTGCGGAATAGGCTCGAGGCAAGAGGGGGGTCTGATGATGTCGTTGTAAGAGAAGACCTTGATCGGTATTCAATCAGCGTTATGTCCTTTGCGGAAGCAAGAGAAGAACTTGCTAAATTATCTGCGTCTGGGAACTATTCATTGCGCGGCAGAACCGACAATTTCCTTGATGTTGACGGGAACAACCATAACTGGAACGAGATATTCACAACCCTTGAGCCAAAGGGCGGCAACAATTTCCTGGCGGAATACAACCAGGACACCGGCTCTGTTATAATGAGCGACAAAGATGGGCGATTTGCAGAAGTTCATGCGAGTACATTATCGGACGCGCTTCCTGGGATGGCGAGAGCCATAACGAAAAAGTTTGGCAGTTATTTTGCACCGCAGATACTTAGCAGCGCCAAAGACCAGCTAAGGAACGGCGCAACTGCAGAGGTCGCAGTAAAATCGACCGGGAAAATGTCCACGCGAGACATTGCAAAGTTCGCGAAAGAACAAGGCTATCGCGGCGTTAAAATCTCCAACATCTATGATAATGGCGGCGGGGGCAAGGACGCGGGAGCAGGTGATGTTTATATTTTCTTTTACCCGGAAGAAGATGTTAAATCCGCTGACCCCGTTACCTATGATGACGCTGGGAATGTGATCCCCCTCTCCGAGCGTTTCAATAACTCCAACAAGGATATCCGCTACTCCCTCATGGACACTGACAGCACCGGCAGAAAGCTCTCCGCCGAGCAGAAGAAGTTTTTCGCCGGCAGCAAGGTGAGAGACGAGGACGGAAACCTGCTTGTAGTGTATCACGGAACGGATTCCGACTTTACCGTTTTTGACGCTTCCAAAGGCAGAGCAAACATGGATATTCAGGGAATGTTCTTCAGCCCTTGGGAGTTAGATGCACAAGGCTATGGGAAGAATGTTTCTGCCTACTACCTGAATATTACAAACCCGGCAAGCGAAGCATTAGGATACAAGGCTCTCAATATGTTCAAGGGCGAGAACAACGCAGGTGTAAAAGCACAAGAATATTTGCAAAGCCTTGGGTATGATGGTGTAAACAATGGCGGCGAGGAATACATTGCGTTCTACCCGGAACAGATCAAACTGGTAGACAACACCTCCCCGACAGAAAGCCAAGACATCCGCTACTCCCTCATGGAAGATGCCCAGTACATGGCCGACATCGACAGGGTTGTTTCCGAAGCAACCGAGAAAGCAAACGATGAGCTGAATGCTGCACAAGCCGAGGTGAAGAACATCCGTCAGCAGCTTGCTGACTATCGCCAGCAGGCAACTGCGGAAGCGAAAATGAATGACCGCTGGCGTGATGCAGAGACGAAACTCCTCACCGAAATAGCAGCGGCTAAAGAGCGAGAGAAGGCAGCAAAGGCCCGTGCAGAATTCATGGCGAAATATGACGCACTTTCCAAGCAATACCGTGCTGACCTCCGTGCGAACAATCGGCAGGTGCGGGACAAGTACAACGAAAAGCTGTCCGAAGCCAAGGACGAATTCAACCGGCGGAGGACGCAGGACCGCATTAACCGAGTGGTGCAGGAGGATCTGGCAAAGAGCAAAGCCAGATTGAGGACGGCGGAACAGAAATCCACCACTACGGAAGATGTTGCCAAGGTTCTGACCGAAACGCCGAAGAAGGACAAGGAAACCTTTAAGGCGAAAGCCGCCAAAGACTGGCGCACCTTTAAGCGCCAGTGGATCAACACTAAGGATGAGCTGGAGCGATTCGGGAACGAAGTCGGCGACAGCAGAATCATGTATGCAGCGAACAATGTCGGGCAGGCAGCTGCGGCGGCGCAGTATTCCATTGGCGGCGCAGGGCAGTATGACCTTAACGGCAAGAAGATCGGCGATAAGAACCTCATGCAGGTATTTGAACCGGCGAAAAAGGCTGGCTTGACCGATGAGTTTTACGCCTACCTGCTGCACGAGCACAATGTAGACCGCATGAGTGTACGCGAAAAGGCGCAGCGGCAGCTTGCAGAACTTCGGGCGAAACTGAACAGGGAAGTCAACGGCTTTGCGGAAATGACAGATGAGAACATCGCCACAGCCGCAGGCAAGGATACTACCCTTACAAAAGCCTACACCGAGGCACAGATTGCCGCCGCCAAGCAATATAAGCAGTTCCAGGCGTGGGCAGAAAAGCAGTTTGACAAGCCTGTATTCGGCAGCAGCGTGACCGCAGACGATAGCCGTGCCGCCGCAGCTGACCTGCTGGATGCACACCCCGAATTTGAGAATTGGGCAAAGGATGTGTATGCCTACCTTGACGGATTGATGGAGGTGCGAAAGCAGGGCGGACTCGTGAGCGCTGATATGGCACAGTACATGAAGGAACTGTATCCGCACTATGTTCCCACCTACCGCGATATGCCCAGCACCTCCGGCGGCTACTCCAACCCCAACAGCGTTGCGGTGAACAGCACCATCAAGTCCGCAAAAGGTGGCAACCAGGATATCATGCCGCTGATCGACAGTATTGCCAGGCAGACCTTGCAGACCTTCTCCGCAGCCAAAAAGAACATTCTGGGCAATATGCTGTATGAAGATGCAATGGATACTACCCGTGATATCTCGGAATACATTCAGAGTGTTACAGAGGAAGGCGATCTCGTTGACCTTGATGCGGATTCCGCAGAGAACCTCAAGAACACGCTGCGCATTTGGGTGGATGGCAAACCGGTTACTCTGCACATGAGTGAAGCAATGGCCGATGGGTTTAGACCCATTGAGCAATCCAATTCCTTTGGAATGAAAGCATTGCGCTCCATCAACAGCACATTCAAGAAGCTGGTCACGCAATGGAACCCTGTATTCATCGTTCGAAATTTCGTCCGTGATGCACAGTCTGCATTGTACTTTACCCATTACAGCAATGCCACATTCATTAAGAACTACGGCAAGGCCGTAAAGGAAATCGCAACGAACGGGAAGTATTGGCAGCTCTATCAGGCGATGGGCGGAAAAGGAACCACCTATTATGACCCAAAGACGGGGCTTTCCGACCGCCACCATTTCAAGAACGGTGCAGTCGATAAAGTGGCTGGTGGGTTGAATAGAGTGATCGACATCCTCTCCTTTGCCAATGAAGCGGTCGAGCAGTACCCTCGCCTTGCTGAATTTATCAGCACGATGGAGGACACAGGCGATGTGCAGCAGGCGCTTTACAACGCGGCGGACATTACAACCAACTTTGGCCGTGGTGGCTTCGCGGCCCGCAAACTGAACGCTTCCCTTGTGCCGTTCTTCAACCCCGGTATGCAGGGTCTTTCCAAGAACATTCGCAATGTCATTGACCGGCGCGGCTGGAAAGAGATTGGACAGCTGATCTCCCGCTTGCTTATCAACGGCGTGGCACCCGGTATCATTATGGGCCTGCTGTATGATGGGCTGAAAGAGGACGATGACTACAAGGAGCTTTCCAACTACATCAAGGATAGCAACATCCTCATTAAAATCGGCGACAATAAGTTTATCAAGGTTCCGATGGGCCGTGAACCTTCCGTTATTACGGCGTTCACTAACCGTATGTGGCGCTGGCTGAAAGGGGAACCTGCGAGCAGCGCGTTTGCCGGTTATCCGTCTTTCGCTATTGAGCAGATTGCGCCGAACAATCCGCTGACCAACAACATCTTCGCCGGTATGACTGCGATGAGCACCAATAAGACCTGGTACGGCGGCGACATCGTTTCCAGTTACATGGAGGAAAAACCGGATTATCTGCAGTACGATGAAAGCACCGATGCGTTTTCCATCTGGCTTGGTGAAATTACTCGTCATGGGAAAAACGGAATCGAAGGGCTTTCCCCGAAGAAGGTCAATTACCTGATCGACCAGTATTCCGGCTTTATCGGTGACTGGCTGCTCCCGACGCTTTCCAAGAAAGCAGATGTCCCTGCGGTGGTAAAGGCTTTCGTGGTAGATAGCGTCCGGCAGAACCGGCTGGGCAGCGACTTCTATGATGCACTGGATGAAGCCAAGCAGGTAAAGGAGACCGATCTTGCGACAGCAGCCGATGGTGCGACCTACTCCTACCTGTATAAGCAGAGCAAGGCCGCATCCGAGATCACAAAGCAGCTCAAGGAAATCTACAACAGCGGCGAAAAGACCCGCAAGGAGAAGCGGGAGGAAGCCCGTGACCTCTTAGAGCTGCGGAACGAGATTTATAGAAAAGCCCTGTTGACCGTCGGCGCCTACGAGGAAACCGCAAAGAGCATCGGAAGTGCAGACAGCGATGTGGTGAAGCGCGAAGCAAACCGCAAGGCGTTCGG
>PPYF01437603.1_pt1 | contig 31414 bp, 28 predicted proteins | sample 1559871 | NCBI WGS metagenome assembly PPYF01 (sample SAMN08240021, study PRJNA423297) | Human gut metagenome, whole genome shotgun sequencing project.
TGATCAGCCGTCCGTCGATTTTTTCTTTTAAATGTTCATAGGATTCTTTTGTCAGCGGAAGGTTGTATTCTTCCCGGATCATCATTCCTTTGGATTTGTAAGTCAGAATGTAGTCATTGTTGTCCCGGCGGATACGTACCACAGGTGCAGTGGAGAGGTATCCCTGTTCGATCTTGCGGCATGGATATGATGAAAGATCAAAGGGGACAGATGAAATCAGATATTTGCGCTCGATTTCCATGAAAAACTCCTTTCTTTGAAAACATCGTTTGTTGTTTGATATTCGGTATCATCATAATATGAAAAACGGAAAATGTAAACGGGGAGGCATTGCATTTTTAACAGGGATTTGCTACACTTTTTACCATATGAAAGAAATGAAAATCAGGTTCAGATTTTAAGTCAGGAGGAAATGATCATGAAACAGATTGCGGTATTTCTCGCAGAAGGATTTGAAGAAATCGAAGGACTTACGGTTACGGATCTGCTGCGCAGGGCAGGCGTTACTGTGACGAACGTATCGGTCACAGGAGAAAAGACAGTACATGGCTCACACGGAATCGGTGTCGAGGCAGACGCCCTGTTTGAGGAGATGGAGTTTGAGGGAATGGATATGCTCGTACTGCCGGGTGGGATGCCGGGGACAAAGCATTTGAAAGAACACAGAGATTTGTGTGTGCTGCTCAAAGAATTTTATGCAAAAGAGCGTTATCTGGCAGCAATCTGTGCAGCGCCTACTGTATTTGGAGAACTGGGATTTCTGGAAGGCAGAAAAGCATGCTGTTATCCGGGCATGGAGTCAGGGCTTTCTCACGCAGAGACAAATGAAGAGCCGGTAAATGTAGACGGGCATATGATCACAAGCCGGGGACTGGGAACCGCGATTCCATTCGCATTGAAGCTGATCGAGCTCCTGTGCGGAAAGAAAAAGGCAGAAGAAATCGGGCATGGAGTAGTTTATTATTAAAAAGTACTGGAAATATTGAAGTGACTATGCTATACTAATTCAATGACTGCGAATATACAATTTGCGTTTGAATGGTACGAATCAAGGAGGAAATAGAAAGATGAGTTTACAGGTAGAAAAGTTAGAGCATAATATGGCGAAGCTTACAGTAGAAGTAGCTGCAGAAGATGTAGAGAAAGCACTGCAGGCAGCTTACTTAAAACAGCGCAAACAGATCAACATTCCGGGATTCCGTAAAGGGAAAGTTCCGCGTCAGATGATCGAAAAAATGTACGGACCGGAAGTATTCTATGATGAAGCAGCAAACAACATGATTCCGGACGCATATGCAAAAGCTTATGATGAAAGTGAACTGGACATCGTGTCTCAGCCGAAGATCGAGGTTGTACAGATGGAAAAAGGAAAACCGTTCATTTTCACAGCAGAAGTAGCTACAAAACCGGAAGTGACACTCGGAGATTACAAAGGACTGAAAGTAGATAAAGTATCTACAAGAGTGACACAGAAGGAAGTTGATGAAGAGATTGAAAAAGAGCGCGAGCGCAATGCAAGAACAATCGAAGTGACAGACCGCGCAGTTCAGGATAAAGATGAAGTAACATTAGATTTCGAAGGATTTGTAGACGGTGTTGCATTTGAAGGTGGAAAAGGAGAAGATTATCCGCTGACAATCGGTTCCGGATCATTCATTCCTGGATTTGAAGAGCAGCTGATCGGAGCTGAGATCGACAAAGAAGTAGAAGTGAATGTGACATTCCCGAAAGAGTATCACTCTGAAGAGCTTGCAGGAAAAGATGCTACATTCAAGTGTACAGTACACACAATCAAAGCAAAAGAGCTTCCGGAGCTGGATGATGAATTTGCTTCTGAAGTTTCTGAATGTGAGACAATGGACGCATACAGAGCGGAAGTAAAGAAAAACATCAAAGAGCGCAAAGAGAGAACCGGAAAAGAAAAGAAAGAAAACCAGGCAGTAGATCAGGCAATCGAGAACGCACAGATGGATATTCCGGAAGCAATGATCGAGTTCCAGGTAAGACAGATGGCAGATGATTTTGCACGCCGCATTCAGCAGCAGGGTCTGACTGTAGAACAGTACTTCCAGTTTACAGGAATGACAGCAGAGAAGATGATGGAAGAGATGAGACCACAGGCTGAAAAGAGCATCAAGACAAGACTGGTTCTGGAAGCGATCGTAAAAGCTGAGAACATTGAAGTTTCTGATGAGCGTGTAGAAGAAGAACTCACAAAAATGGCGGAAGCATACCAGATGGAAGTGGAAAAACTCAAAGAGTTTATGGGAGAGAACGAGAAGAAACAGATCAAAGAGGATCTTGCAGTTCAGGAAGCAATCACTCTGCTTGTAAACGAATCTGTAGAGGGATAATCTGTTCTGGTACATAACAGTACCGTGAATCCGCAGTGAGAGGGGGCCGCAGGCAGCGGCAGATTAAGTCAGCATAATAAGGAGGAAAAGCAAATGAGTTTAGTACCTTATGTTATTGAACAGACAAGCCGTGGAGAGCGCTCTTACGACATTTATTCAAGACTGTTAAAAGAAAGAATCATTTTTCTGGGAGAAGAGGTCAATGATGTATCTGCGAGTGTGATCGTAGCACAGCTTCTTTTCCTGGAAGCGGATGATCCGAATAAGGATATCCAGTTATATATCAACAGCCCGGGAGGTTCCGTGACAGCGGGACTGGCAATCTACGATACCATGCAGTACATCAAATGTGATGTTTCTACAGTCTGCATCGGTATGGCAGCAAGCATGGGGGCATTCCTTCTTTCCGGTGGAGCGAAGGGAAAACGTTTTGCGCTTCCAAACGCAGAGATCATGATCCATCAGCCATCCGGCGGAGCACAGGGACAGGCAACTGAGATTTCAATCGCAGCAGAGCATATCTTGAGAACCCGTCAGAAATTGAACGAGATCATGGCAGCAAACACAGGGCAGCCGTTGGAGACGATCAAGGCTGATACAGAACGTGATAACTTCATGTCTGCGGAAGAAGCAAAAGCTTATGGATTAATAGATGAGGTAATTGCCAAACATTAATGTTGTGTCGGCAATATGAGGTGAGAGTGATATGGCAGGAAAAGCAAGTGATGATATGGTAAGATGCTCCTTCTGTAATAAGCCGCAGTCTCAGGTAAGAAAGCTGATCGCAGGGCCGAACGGCGCTTATATCTGTGATGAGTGTATCGAGGTCTGCTCGGAGATTATAGAAGAAGAGTTTGAATACGATGATGACAGAAGAGAATTTGATGATATCAATCTTTTGACACCAGAGGAGATCAAGGCATTCCTTGATGAATATGTAATCGGACAGGACGAGGCAAAGAAGGTTCTTTCTGTTGCTGTATACAATCATTACAAGCGGATCATGGCAGGTTCTGATCTGGGCGTGGATCTGCAGAAGAGTAATATTCTGATGCTTGGACCGACCGGATGCGGAAAGACTCTGCTTGCCCAGACCCTCGCAAAGATACTGAATGTTCCGTTTGCCATCGCAGATGCGACAGCTCTGACAGAGGCCGGATATGTGGGGGAAGATGTAGAAAGCATCCTCCTGAAAGTGATTCAGGCAGCAGATGGCGATATTGAACGTGCAGAGCATGGTATTATTTATATTGATGAGATTGACAAGATCACAAGAAAGTCTGAGAATCCTTCCATTACCAGAGATGTATCCGGAGAGGGAGTTCAACAGGCGCTTTTAAAGATCATTGAGGGAACCGTTGCATCTGTTCCGCCGCAGGGCGGAAGAAAGCATCCGCATCAGGAACTGATCCAGATAGACACGACCAATATTTTGTTTATCTGCGGCGGTGCATTTGAAGGGATTGATAAGATCATTGAGACCAGACTGGATAAGAAGTCGATCGGCTTTAATGCAGAGATAGCTAAGAAGCATGAGGAGGATGTAGATGTACTGCTGCATCAGGTGCTTCCGCAGGATCTGGTGAAGTTTGGTCTGATTCCGGAGCTGGTAGGACGAGTTCCTGTTACAGTATCTCTGGATCTTCTGGATAAAGAGGCTTTGATCCGGATTCTGACAGAACCGAAGAGCTCTCTTGTGAAGCAGTATCAGAAGCTGATGGAACTGGACGGCGTAAAGCTGGAGTTTGATAAAGCAGCTCTGGATGCGATTGCAGAGACCTCTCTGGCAAGGAAAACGGGAGCCAGAGGATTAAGAGCCATTATGGAAGATATTATGATGGATACAATGTTCCGTGTACCATCTGATGATACCATCAAAGGATGTATGATTACAAAAGATGTTGTGGAAGGAAAGGGTCAGCCATTGTATGAGTGCGATGGAGAAGAGAGAAAATCTTTTCTGACATCTGAAAGTGCATAGATAACACAGGCGGGTGCATAGGGAGGACCATGTACCCGCTTGTTTTGATTTTGGATAAAACAAAAAGCAGGAGGAAAATACAGGTGAACAGAGAAATAAAAAGCCTTCCGATGGTAGCTCTGCGTGGAATGACTATCATGCCGGAAATGGTAGTACATTTTGATGTGAGCAGAGAAAAATCAATCGCAGCAATTCAGGAAGCCATGGCGGGAGACCAGAAGATTTTTCTTGTGGCACAAAGATCAATAGAAACAGACGACCCTATACAGGAAGATGTTTACGAGGTGGGAACTGTTGGAACGATCAAACAGATCATGAAGCTTCCAAAGCATATCGTTCGGGTACTTGTTTCAGGAGAAACAAGAGGAATCTTAAAACAGCTTCAGCAGGATACGCCGTATCTGCGGGCAGAGGTCGAGGTGATCGATGAGTCTGATCTTGTCATTCAGGATGATCTAAATGGAGAGGCAATGGCAAGGAGTCTTAAAGATACTTTTCTGGACTATGCCGCTCGCAACGGAAAAATGTCAAAAGAAGCAGTGGCAGAGATTTTGGAGATCAAAAACCTGAAAAAGCTGGTGGATGAGATTGCTGCAAACACGCCTTTTTATTATGTTGATCAACAGGAAATTCTCGGAAAAGTGGATTTTTGGGAGAGATATGAGACATTGGCGTTTAAGCTGGTCAATGAAGTGCAGATCATGGATATCAAAGATGAACTGCAGCAAAAGGTGAAGGAACGTGTGGATAAGCATCAGAAAGAATACATTCTTCGGGAGCAGCTGAAGCTGATCCGGGAGGAGTTGGGGGATGATTCTACATTGTCCGATGCGGAAGAATTTGAAAAAGCAGCAAAGAATCTGAAAGCGCCAAAAGAAGTGAACGAAAAGCTGAAAAAAGAAATCAGCAGATTCAAAAGCTCACTGAACAGTCCGGCAGAAAGCGGTGTGATACGGACCTATATTGAAACATTGCTTGAGATGCCGTGGGATAAAGCCGGGAAGGACAATCAGGATATCAAATATGCAGAGGAAGTGCTGGAAGCAGATCATTATGGTCTGGAACAGGTCAAAGAACGAATTCTGGAATTTCTGGCAGTACGTTCTCTGACGAAAAAAGGGGAGAGCCCGATCCTGTGTCTGGTGGGACCGCCGGGAACCGGAAAAACATCGATCGCCAAATCTCTTGCAAAGGCACTGAAGAAGCCGTATGTAAGGATTTCACTTGGCGGAGTGCGGGATGAGGCAGAAATCCGGGGACACAGAAAAACATATGTAGGAGCAATGCCCGGACGCATCGCAAATGGAATTCGTCAGGCAGGTGTCAAGAATCCGTTGATGCTTCTGGATGAAATTGATAAAGTCAGCACAGACTATAAGGGAGATACGTTCTCTGCGCTTCTGGAAGTACTGGACAGTGAACAGAATTACAAATTCCGTGATCATTATCTGGAAGTTCCGCTGGATCTGTCGGAAGTGCTGTTTATTGCCACTGCAAATTCACTGCAGACGATTCCGCGTCCGCTTCTGGACCGTATGGAAGTGATCGAGGTGACCAGCTACACAGAGAATGAGAAGCTGCATATTGCGACAGAGCATTTGATCCCAAAACAGCTGGAGAAAAATGGTCTGAAGAAAGAACAGCTGAAAATAAGCAAAAATGCAGTCTGGAAGATTGCATCCAACTATACAAAAGAAGCGGGAGTACGTCAGCTGGAGAGAGAAATCGGTAATATTTGCAGAAAAGCAGCAAAAGAAATACTTACAACCGGGAAAAAGAGTGTTACAATTACAGAGAAGAATCTGTTCAAATATCTGGGAAAAGAGAAGTTTACGTATCAGATGGCAAATGCAGCGGATGAGATCGGGATTGTGCGTGGACTTGCATGGACCAGTGTGGGTGGGGACACTCTCCAGATCGAAGTGAATGTGATGCCTGGAAAAGGCGAGATCATGCTCACAGGTCAGCTTGGAGATGTGATGAAAGAATCGGCACGGACCGGGATCAGCTATATTCGTTCTGTCAGCAGAGATTATCAGATTGCGGATGACTTTTTTGAAAAATATGATATCCATGTACATATTCCGGAGGGTGCAGTGCCCAAAGACGGTCCGTCAGCCGGAATCACCATGGCAACGGCAATGCTTTCTGCGATCACAGAACAAAAGGTGCGTGCAGATATTGCCATGACAGGAGAAGTGACTCTGCGCGGACGTGTACTGCCGATCGGAGGATTAAAGGAAAAGCTTCTGGCTGCGAAAAATGCCGGGATAAAAACAGTTCTTGTTCCCAAAAAGAATCTGGCAGATGTAGAAGAGCTTTCTCAGGAAATCACAAAAGGATTCGAGATCCTGCCTGTAGAACATATGGAGGAAGTGCTGAAGGCAGCATTTGTGTCAGAAGATCAGGATAAAATATCCGGAGGGGAGTAAACTATGGTAATAAAGAATATCAATCTGGAAACTGTTTGTGGAATTACAAGTAAATTGCCGGAAAATGAGAAACCGGAGATTGCGTTTGCGGGGAAATCCAATGTGGGTAAGTCATCCCTGATCAATGCGCTGATGAACCGAAAATCGTATGCCCGGATCTCTGCCACACCGGGAAAGACACAGACGATTAATTTTTATAATATCAACGAGGAACTTTATCTGGTGGATCTGCCGGGATACGGGTATGCGAAAGTATCGGAAAAAGAAAAGATCCAGTGGGGAAATCTGATCGAGCGCTATCTGCATACATCAAAACAGTTGAAAGCAGTCTTTCTTCTGATCGACATCCGGCATGACCCTTCGGCAAATGACAAGATGATGTATCAGTGGATCGTCGATCAGGGATTTCAGCCGATCATCATTGCTACAAAGCTGGATAAATTAAAACGCAGTCAGGTGCAGAAGCATGTGAAGATGTTAAAAACAGGTCTGAATCTGCTTCCGGGAACAAAAGTGATCCCGTTTTCTTCGGTTACAAAGCAGGGAAGAGACGAAATCTGGGATCTGGCTGAGCGGGAATATCTGTTTCCGGAAAGATTTTTGGAGGATGAAACGAAAGAATAATTTCGAAGAATGATAGAGTAAACAGGAAAAGCACGATGCGGGAAGGAGATTTTTATGGAGCGAAAGAGACCTTACTGGCAAGTGGCGGTAAGTCTTGTGTTCAGTATACTGGCAACGGCTGCGTTTATTATCCTGGGCGTGAAAGCAATCGGATTTCTCATGCCGTTCGTTGTGGGCTGGATCATTTCTGCCATTGCGACACCTTTGGTGAACTGGCTGGAAAAGCGATTGAAGATCGTAAAGAAGCTGGGAACAGCAATGATTGTTATCATGGTTATTGGGCTGATCGTTTTAGTGGGATATTTTGCAGTCAGCAGGATTGCAGCGGAAGTGACAGATCTGATTCAGAACTTTCCGGATATTTATGCACAGCTGGAAGAGGGGATGCGCGAGATTGGAAATACCTTATCCGGTGCGTTTAGCAGGCTTCCCCGGGGAGTGCAGAATGGGTGGACAACGATAGTCGAGAATTTGGATACTTATATGGGGAATCTTGTTTCGAAAATCAGCGAGCCGACGGTGACGGCTGCGGGGAATTTTGCAAAAAGACTTCCGTCCTATCTGATTTCTTTCATTGTTGCGATACTGGCAGCTTACTTTTTTACAATCCAGAGAGAAGAAGTGATCGCATGGTTTCATAAAATTGCACCGCCGTCTGTGGAAAAGCGGATGATCCTGGTGATGGATAATCTGAAATATGCAGTAGGCGGATATTTCAAGGCGCAGTTTAAGATCATGGGTGTTGTTTTCCTGATCCTGTTTGCCGGATTTCTTGTGCTTGGAATTCATTATGCGGTTTTGGTTGCATTTTTGATTTCATTTTTGGATTTTCTGCCATTTTTTGGAACGGGAACTGCGTTGATCCCATGGGCAATTTACTCCGTCTTTATCGGTGAATATAAAATTACAGCCGGTCTGGTGATTATTTATGCAGTTTCCCAGGTAGTGCGTCAGCTTTTGCAGCCAAAGTTGGTAGGTGACAGCATGGGAATGAATCCGCTGGTGACACTGCTGCTTTTATATGTGGGATATAAGATCAAGGGAGTCTTTGGTATGATTCTGGCAGTTCCGCTGGGACTGGTATTGATCAATATGTGTCAGGCCGGTGCATTTGATTATATTCTGGATGACGTAAAGATTCTGGTTGAAGGGATACTGGGACTTCGCGAGGAGCTTCCTCAAGGGCAAAAAGAAAATTCAGATAACACTTGATTCCAAGAATGAGAGTGTTTATAATATCAACAGAAACAAAAAAGGGGTGCTTGCAGAAAGCAGGCTGAGAGAAAGCTGGATTGCTTAAAACCCGTAACCTGATTTGGATAATGCCAACGTAGGGATATACAGAGAAAGTGATAGGATCTGAGAAGAAAAATTGCTGCTGTGATGCGTTTGCGTTGCAGCAGCTTTTTGCATACTCCGCGGCGGGCATGGAAAGGAATGCATATGAGAAACTATACAACGCAGATGGAAGCAGCGAGAAAACAGATTGTGACAAAAGAATTGGAGATCGTGGCACAAAAAGAACACATGACGACCGAAGAGCTGATGCCGCTGGTGGCAGAAGGAAAGGTTGTCATCTGTGCCAACAAAAATCACACCTGTATTGATCCGGAAGGAATCGGTTCAATGTTGCGTACAAAGATCAATGTGAATCTGGGAGTTTCAAGAGACTGTAAAGATTACGATGTGGAGATGCAGAAGGTAATGCAGGCAGTTGATATGGGCGCGCATGCCATCATGGATCTGTCCTCTCATGGAAATACGATTCCATTTCGAAGAAAGCTGACCAGTGAGTGTCCGGCGCTGATCGGTACCGTTCCAATCTATGATTCCGTAATCCACTATCAGAGGGATCTGGATACGCTGACTGCCAGAGATTTTATCGATGTGGTGCGTCTTCACGCACAGGATGGAGTGGATTTTGTGACACTGCACTGTGGCATCACACGCAAAACGATCGAGCAGATCCGCCGGCATAAGCGAAAAATGAACATCGTATCCAGGGGTGGTTCTCTTGTATTTGCGTGGATGTGTATGACAGGGGAAGAAAATCCATTTTATGAATATTATGATGAGATTCTGGATATCTGCCGGGAATATGATGTGACAGTTTCACTCGGTGACGCATGCAGACCAGGATGTCTTGCAGATGCAACGGACGTCTGCCAGATTGAGGAGCTGGTGCGTCTGGGCGAACTGACCAGGCGGGCATGGGAGAAGGATGTTCAGGTGATGGTGGAAGGTCCGGGACATATGCCTCTGGATCAGATCGAGGCAAATATGAAAGTGCAGCAGTCCATTTGTCAGGGAGCGCCGTTTTATGTATTGGGACCACTTGTGACGGATATTGCTCCCGGATATGACCATATTACTTCTGCGATTGGCGGAGCCGTGGCAGCATCGGCAGGAGCGGCATTTTTGTGCTATGTGACACCGGCAGAGCATCTGGCCCTTCCGAATCTGGAAGATGTAAAACAGGGAATCATGGCTTCTAAGATTGCGGCACATGCGGCAGATATTGCAAAAGGAGTGCGGGGAGCAAGACAGGCAGATGACAGGATGGCACAAGCCAGAAGAAATCTGGACTGGGAAGCACAGTGGGAGTGTGCCATGGATCCGGAGACGGCAAAACGGATCTGGAATGAGAGAAAGCCTGAACATGAGGATACTTGTTCCATGTGCGGAAAATTCTGTGCGGTGCGAAGTATGAACAAGGCACTTGCAGGCGAACATATTGATATTTTATAGAAACAGAATAATCAGAAAAACCAGGCAGGATATGTTCCCGTAAAAAGGAAGGCATCCTGCCTGGTTTTTATTTTGAAGCTATTGTGTCTTCTCTGCGTATTCAGCAGCAAGTGTATCAAATTCTTCTGTGTGAGTCGGATACCAGACGTCAAAGGTGCTGTCTGCTGCGGAAATTCGTTTTCCGAGAGCTGCGAAAAATTCCGGGATTACAGTCTCCAGAAGAACACCTTTTTCGATGCCCAGATGTGCTCCAGGTTCTTCGCTGTCTCCGTTTACAAATAATTTGAATGCAGGTTCCATTTTTCCATCCACCCGTTTGGAGTGTCCGACAAGACCGATACTTCCCGCCTGATGGCTTCCGCAGCTGGAAGGACATCCGGAAATATGGATACATGGAAGGACTCTGTCGGCGAACTGTTCCTTGCGGACCCGCTGAATGCAGGACTCTAACAGTGCATAGGAATTGCGCAGTCCGTGTTGGCAGATTGGAACGCCGATGCAGCTGACACTGCTTTCAAATAAAGAAGTAGCTCCGTCTTTTGTGGCTTCTAACACAGCAGGTACTTCTTTTGCAGTCAGATTGATGATATACAAGGTGCCGTCCGGTGAGATCCGAAGCTCGGTTTCCGGCATCTCTTTGATCACGGCATACAGTTCAGACGGTTTTTGAGGTGCAAGCCGTCCGCCCAGCGGATGATAAGAAACCGTGTACAGGCCGTTCTGTTTCTGTGGGAGTACCCGTTTTTCTGTCAGAAGTGCTTCGGACAGAGTGCCGTCAGCAGATTTGGAAATCGGATGGACTGGTTCTACAGGCCATGGAGTCATTTCTTTTTGCGCGTCTTCCACAAACTGGAGGAAATAGTTCCGGATTTTTTCTTCGCCAAGGGTATCCTGCAGATAGCGAGTTCTGGATTTTGCGCGTGACTCATAATTGCCGTATGTGGTAAAAAGACGAATCATAGCATGGACATAAAGGGATACTTCGCTTGGATCTGCATTGTCTGTAATGTGAACGCCGAGTTTTGGATTTGGTCCCAATCCACCTGCACAGTAAACGGAAAATGTTCCGTTTTCTCTTGCTACAAATCCAAGGTCACGGAATGTAGCATGTACTTCATTGGCCTGGGTATTGGAAAATCCGACTTTTAATTTTCGGGGCATATGAAGTCCGGGCATCTCGGTCAGAAGATATTCTCCTACAGCCTGTGCATAGGGAAATACATCGAATGTCTCATCCGGTGCAGTGCCTGTCAGAGGACTTGCCATGACATTACGCGGGTTGTCTCCGCCGCCGCCATGTGTGATGATGCCGACTTTTAAAGCATCACGGATAAGTTGTGGAACAGAGTCCACGGACAAGTCATGAAACTGAATGGTCTGGCAGGTGGTCAGCTTGAGCAGGGAAATCTGATGTTCTGAAATCTTATCTGCAAGGAATTTTAATTTCTCTTTTGTAATATGACCGCCCGGAAGACGAAGACGCAGCATATATCCTTGTTCCTTCTGTGCATAGCTTCCAAAGCCTCCGGAGATGCCTTTGAAGGTCTGGCGGTCGATCTCTCCATTTTCGAAAGCATGTATGTTTTCATCAAATCTTGTGATATTATCTTCAAATTGCTGTAATAAATCTTTTGAAAGCATGGTAAATGCTCCTTTCTTTTTGATGGGTTTAGAAACTCTGTACTAAGTATAATAAACGGGGAAAGAGAGTACAAGGGGAATTTGGAGATTGGTCTTGATTTTCTTTACAGATATTTAAATATGGAACAGTAACGAGAATAAAGATAGATTTCCCCACTCCCTGTTGTTATAATAAAGACAAAACGAAAAACAGGGGAACTAGACATGGATACAATTTTGATCATAGAGGATGACGCAGATCTCAGGGAAGGGTTGGAGTATACATTGAGTGGGGAAGGCTATCAGATCCTGACAGCGGAAAATGCAGAAAGAGGACGAAAGCTATGGAAGACATCTTCCTGCGATCTGATTCTGTTAGACTGCAATCTTCCGGATGGAAATGGCTTTTCGCTGTGCAGTGAGATTCGGGAAAGCAGTGATGTGTTCATTCTGATGCTGACGGCGAGGGATACAGAACTGGATGAGGTGAAAGCACTGGAGATGGGAGTGGATGATTATATGTCAAAACCATTTTCTATCGCGGTGCTGAAAGCGCGGATCAAAAAGCTGCTTTCCAGAAAGAGTGAAAAACAGTGGATCAGCTCCAATGGAATCCGTCTGGACAAAAGCAGCTGTCAGGTGATCTGCAAAGAAGAAGTGCTGGAGCTGAGTAAGATCGAGTACAAACTGCTTTTGTATTTTCTGGAAAATCCGGGACAGATATTGTCAAAGGAACAGATTTTAGAGCGGATCTGGGACAAAGACGGAAAGTTTGTGGATGAGAATACCGTTTCCGTCAATATTCGGAGACTTCGCAGAAAGATCGAGGCAGATCCGCAGAATCCGCAGTGGATCCAGACGGTTCACGGACTTGGATATATCTGGAGAGAAGAGGAGAAACGATAAAGGTATGGAATCGATCATAACAGGAATTCTGTCAGCAGGATGTGTGGCCGGTGTTTTGTTTGGGATGTATGAGTATCGCAGGCGGAAAAAACTATACCGGGAGACAGATCGGATGCTGGAATCTATTCTGGAGGGAGATCCAATCCTTGTTTCGGATCTGAAGGAAGGCGAAGTGTCAGCTCTTTCCGGAAAAATCCGTAAAATCCAGGAAAAGCAGGAGATGTCTGTATCTCAGGCAGAAGAGGAAAAAGAGCAGGTGAAAAGTCTGATTTCCAATATGTCTCATCAGCTGAAAACACCGCTTGCCAATATCCGGATGTACGAAGAAATCTTGAGGGAAGAAAACCAGGACGCGGAGACAAGAGAAAAGTTTCTGGCAAAAATGCAGACGCAGAGTGAAAAACTGGAATGGATCTTAAATTCTCTGTTTAAAATGGTGAAGCTGGAACAGAATGTCATGGTCTTTGAGGTTTCGATGTGCCCGATTCGAAAGACCATTCTGGATGCGGTGAATCTGGTGTATGAAAAGGCTGCCAGGAAACAGATTCCGATCAAAACAGGGTATATCCCGGATCTGCTTCTTTATCACAATGCAAAGTGGACGTCAGAAGTGTTTGCAAATCTGCTGGAAAACGCAGTGAAATATACCGGTGAGGGCGGAACGATTCAGATTGATCTTAATCAGTATGAAATGTACGCAGAAATCCGGATCACAGATACAGGAATTGGAATCCGAAAAGAAGAGATTCCGCGGATCTTTCAGAGATTCTATCGGAGTAAAGACGTAGAAAATCTGGAAGGAAGCGGGATCGGTCTTTATTTGTCCAGGTTGATTGCAGAAAAAGAAAAAGGATACCTGCAGGTGGAATCGGTTTATGGAAAGGGAAGCTGCTTTTCGGTATTTCTGCGGATGGAAAAATGACAATTTTGTAAGAACTTTCTTTTCTGCTGTAGGATTTTTGTAAGATGGGGCTGTTACACTGATGATATCAAAGAGAAAAGGAGAACGGGAAGAGAATGAAGATTTTAGAAGTACAGCATGTGGTGAAAACATATGGTTCCCATCAAAATCAGGTAACGGCACTTTCCGATGTCAGCTTTACTGCAGAACAGGGAGAGTTTATTGCAATTGTAGGAACGAGCGGTTCCGGAAAAAGTACATTGTTGAATCTGCTTGGAGGTCTGGATGTTCCAACAGAAGGAAAGATCAGCATCAGGGGGCATGATATCGGAAGTCTGACGAGAAAAGAACAGACGATTTTCAGAAGAAGAAATATCGGATTTGTATTTCAGAATTACAGCCTGATGCCAGTGCTCAATGTGTATGACAATGTGGCATTACCGATTACTTTTGACAAAGGGAGTCATGTGGATCGAGAGTATATCAGGGGATTATTAAACGAGCTGGGATTGTGGGAGAAACGGAAACGGTATCCGAGTGAGCTATCCGGCGGTCAGCAGCAGAGAGTTGCAATTGCAAGAGCGCTTGCAAACAAACCTGCCCTTCTGCTCGCAGACGAACCGACCGGGAATCTTGATTCCAAAACTGCGGTGGAGGTAATCGGCCTGTTAAAAGCCAGCAGTCAGAAATACCATCAGACGGTGCTGATGGTGACACATAATGAAGCGCTGGCACAGACCTGTGACCGGATCATCCGGATCGAGGACGGCAGGCTGTATCAGAGAGAAGACGCATTTTATGGGGAAGGCGGTGAGCTGTAATGAAGCAGATCATACGTCTTGCCTGGTCCTATCTGAAATATTATAAAAAACAGACGATGGCTCTGTTTCTGGGAATTGTTTTGTCCTGTGCTCTGTTTACCGGAATCGGTTCACTTCAAAAGAGCGGAAATCATGCAGCAAGAGAAAATGCCCGCACAAAATCCGGAGACTGGCACTATACGATGCGCTGTGACACAGACTGGTTTGAGGAGTTTGAGAAAACGTATCAGACGGGGGAAAAAGAGCAGGGCTACTGCGTGGAACAAGTCGGTTTGTTGACGATGCGCAAGGTGATAGAAGAGCCTTACGAGATCGAGCTGGATTACGCAGAAGAAGGTTATCTTTCTATGATGGGAAGAACGTTGAAAGAAGGCAGATATCCGGCAGAGGAAGGAGAAGCGGCGCTGGATGAATTTACACTTCGGAATCTGGATATTCCGAGGGAGATCGGCACGACATTTACATTGGATGGAGAAACATTTACGTTGTGCGGAATTGTGTCAGAGCAGCCGTCTGCTCTTACGCAGCGGATGCAGGTATTTGTGGATCCGACACGGGATTATGGGACAAATGGGAGATTTCTGTACGTGAAATTTGAGGAATCCAAAGATATTTACAGGCAGATGAGCGCATTTGCAGATACATTTGGAATTTCCGAAAAGGAAATTGCGGCAAACTGGGAGCTGGTGGAATGGCTGAAAAATGGAACCCGTATCAATGCGGCAGAAGCAGTGAAGACCGGGATTCTCCACTGGAAGGAAGCGGGATTGCCTTATATCTGGGGGAATCTGGACGACAAGTGGAATCTGAATGATAAAGCGGTGCTGGCAGCGATAGGAGTATTCGGAACATTTGTGATCTACAGTCTGTTTCAGGTATCAGTACGGAAAAGAATGTCACAGTACAGTGTCATGCAGACACTGGGGATGGAGTCAAAATGTACGTTTGGTGTGCTGACAAGTGAGTTGTGGATGATTTTTGCAGTGGCTTATCCGGTTGGATGTGTTCTCGGAAATGCAGCAGCATGGGGGATTTATCAGAAAATCGGCAGTATTTTTGTACGGACAAAGGGAATTCAGCATACGAATATGTATGTCGCAGCAGAGGCGGCCAGAGAGGCTGCACAGGCAGGACGTGCACAGGCGGGCGCATTTCAGGTTTCAGGAGAGACGATTTTCTTTGGAGCGATCTTCCTACTGTGTCTGCTTACGCTTGTAAGTTTGATTTTAGTGAGGCGGATGGAAAAGCTGACACTGCGGGAAATGATAGCAAAGGAAGGCGAAGCACAGACAAAGAGACGGAAGATCTACAGTCTGAAACGAAAGGATCTGACGGGTGTCCTGACAAAGAAGTTTATGTTTTCGAGAAAGAAAACTTTTATCGGAATTATATTGTCTCTGTCTGTGGGAAGTGTTCTTTTTTTAGGAACTGCCTATCTGACAGAAAATGCGAAGATCAACAATGAACTGACATTCAAGGCAGATGACGGACTTGGTTCGGATATTCAGGTGTATGAGGATTCAGATTCACTGCCCAGTCTGATTCCAAAGGCATGTGCAGAGCAGATGGAAAAGATAAGCGGATTGGAGTCTGTCAGACCGGTGCGGTATATGGCGGGAGAGCTTGCGTTGTCTGCTGATGTTTTTCACTGGACGGAGTATTATATGGGCAGTGAGAAGCCGGAGGAAAACATTCTGGATGCAGATTCAGGTATGGTGGAAAAATTTAATGGAAGATTGGTGAGAAAAGCAAACGGAGAATATGGATTAAAAGTCAATATCTACGGATATGATGACAGTATGTTAAATGAGTTGAATGACTATCTTCTGGAGGGAGAAATCGATCCGGAGAAAATGCGGGAAGAGGATACGGTGATACTGGCAACGTTGATGGATGGACAGGGAAACTATGATGGAATCAGTGTGTCTCCTGGAGATGCGCTTTTAGTAAGGACCCCCAAGACTGAGGATACACAGACAGAATTGCTGAAATTTCAGGGGGAAGACTCGCTGTATCAGAGTTCTAATCTTCAGGTCCAGGCAGTTGTCAGCAGAACATTGGCAAGAGTGGATCAGTTTTACGGGGATGGAGCAGCCAGCATTATTATGACAAATGAACAGATGCAGAAGTATTTTGGTGTGAACGGCTACCGCGCCATCAGTATTGCATTGAAAGAAAATGCGGATGCAGGTGCAGTGACAGATGAGATCCGCAAGGTTGTTTCCGGGGTATCTGACTGTGTCGTCAAGGATTATACGGAACAGATCAAGGTGCAGAACTTTTATCTGAATCAGAAAATGCTGTTCTTCTATGGAATTGCTCTTGTCCTTCTGGTGATCAGCCTTCTGCATATTATGAACAGTATGCAGTATCTGGTGGCAGCCAGAAAGCATGAATTCGGAATTTTAAGGGCGATGGGGATCACGGATTCCGGTTTTCGGATCATGCTGCTCAAAGAAGGACTGCGGTATGGAGTATATTCCAGTATTGTGATGGTCGTACTTTATCTGGTGGTACAAAAAGTGTTATACTATTTTATGACACATGTATTTTTGTATCTGCATCCAAAATCAGAAATTCAGATTGTGCCGGTTCTGATCATGAGTCTGGTGAACCTGTCAATCTGTGCAGCGGCAGTGTTGATTTCCGGACAGTCTGTGCTGAAAGAACAGGTGGTAGATGTGATACGGGAGTAGACAGGAGGAAAACACATGACACATATCTTTGAAGGAGAATTTGTACATCAGAATCTGGGGAGAATCAGGAAGGAGTTTCGTGTTGATCAGATGTGCGAGTGGGAAACACGAAAAGCAGCAGTCAGAGGACTCTTTTTTTGTGAGCATGGAATTGTGATCGATACTTGCGAGGAGCTTGATCATCTGGGTGAACAGGCGATGCAATATTTAAACATTACGTTGAGAGAAAAAGATACACAGATTATCCCCTTTTGTGCAGACGGAACGTATTGGGTGCCGGTGGAAGCGGGGGAAGCAAAGGATGTGCGGGCTGAAAAGTGGATGGAATATTATCAGTGTGATCAGAAACGATTCTGGAAGTTTCAAAGATATTTCTATGAGTGGACAGGAGAAATTCCGAAGAGGTTAGAGTTAGGTGTGAAGCCGGAAAAAACGCGGTACGAAGGAACGTCTTTTGCAGTCAAAGCGGGGGGCATCGATCAGAAAGTGGAAGTCATGCATCCTGTGACAAAAGAACACTATGAATTGAATATAAAAGAATCCGTTGATGAGAGGATCGAGGTTCCGGATATGGAAGGTCTGAAATTTCCGGAGCATGTTTTGAAGATTACGTATGAAATTGCACCACAGCCAAAGGATGATTTTTATCTGCAGGATTGTGAAGAAGGGGATACCGTTTGGACGACTGCACATGGTAAAAGATCGGTATCTGTGATCGGCGGTCAGTCTGGTCCCACATCCATTTTTCTGGCGGGGACGATAGAATCCAGTGATCAGGTGGTGTATTCATCCCCTCATTTTCATCCGGTGAAAGAAACAACCTGGAAACCTGTATTTTACAGGCAGGAGCTTGAAGAAAAATATCTGAGCATCAGGTTGGATAAATAGTATTTGAAACAGTGGTAAAATTTCCTAAAAAATGACAGTTCTTTTCTTACGATACAGTCAAAACGACAAAATGAAAAAAGAAACTTACGAAGAGAAAAAAATATCTTTATAATAAGCGAATGTAGCAGCAATTAAAAAAAGAAGGTAAGAAAAGGAGAAAAATATGCCAAAGCATAAGAGAGAAAGTTTGATTTATACGGTAATGATGTGTTTCGTGATGGTACTCTGGATGAGTGTTTACAACGTGACGTTGCATATGGGGCAATTCGGTGTGGAGACTTTAAAGGAAGCATGGCTTGGCTTTCCGGTGGCTTATATTTTTGCGATGGTGCTTGACTGGTTTGTCGTATCAGGTCCGGCGAAAGCATTTGCATTCCGGTTTCTGGTTAAACCGGACAGCAGTGTGCTTCAAAAGGTGATCGCTGTTTCTAGCTGCATGGTAATCCCGATGGTAATCATTATGTCATTTTACGGAGGTGTGGAAGCCTGCGTAAAAAGCGGAGAATGGGGAAGCTTACTTCTGATCTGGCTGACCAATATTCCAAAGAATTTTATTATGGCACTTCCATTCCAGCTGTTGATTGCTGGTCCGTTGGTAAGAAAAGTATTTCGGACTGCATTTCCGGAGGGAACCGTACTTTTAAAAGCAAGTATCTGAATATAAGCAATATCCCATGAAATAAGAGAAAGTTATGGAAAATATATATGTATTTGACGATGGAGTGATCAGAGGATTCATTGAGATGAACGGGACACAACTGAGTAAAATATATGTGGATCCATTTTTTCAGAGTCAAGGAGTTGGTGATGCGCTGATCCGATATGCGATAGAAGAATTTGGTGCAGACAATTTATGGGCATTGGAATAGAATAAAAGAGCAATTTCGTTTTATCAAAATCATGGATTTCAAGTGACAGGTAGGAAAAGACTGGAAGAGGATACAATAGAATATCTTGTAAAATTAGAAAGATAAGTTTTGGACAGAAGCAGAAGGCGAAATGCCTTCTCTTTTTTAAATAAAAATAAACAGTATATAACAGTTGACAACAGATATAAACTATTATATACTGTTTGTAAATAAAGGAGGCACATATGAAAATTATAATCAACAGTTCATCGATGGTACCGATCTATGAACAGATTGTAGACCAGGTCAAGGCACAGATTATAAGCGGCGAGCTGAAAGAAGATGACAATCTGCCGTCTGTCCGGACCTTGTCAAAAGAATTGAGGATCAGCGCACTGACTGTAAAAAAAGCATATGATTCTCTGGAACAGGAAGGATTTACGGTTACCATACACGGAAAGGGCACCTATGTGGCTGCCGCCAACAAAGAGATGATGATGGAAGAGTATCGCCGGGAGGTGGAAGAAGAGCTGACCGAGGTGATACGCAAAGCAAAAAGATACGGCCTGCCGGAAGAGGATATCCGGGAGATGCTGGAGCTGATATTGGAGGGATAGCATATGCTGAAGTTAGAACAGGTAAAGAAGCAGTATAAAAATTTTACACTGGACTGCTCACTGGAAGTCAGACCGGGATGTATTACCGGACTGATCGGACAGAATGGAGCCGGGAAGTCCACGACATTTAAAGCGGCTCTGGGACTGATCCATACAGATGGAGGGACCATTGAGATGCTGGGAAAGCCGGAGAGAGAGCTGAAAGAAAGTGACAGACAGGAATTGGGAGTCGTACTTTCTGATGCAGGTTTCAGTGAGTATCTGCAGGTAAAAGATGTGATCGCTGTAATGAAGTCCATGTATCCGAATTTTGAAAAGGACTGTTTTATTTCCAGATGTGAGCAGTTTCAGATTCCTCTGGATAAGAAGATCAAAGAGTTTTCCACCGGAATGAAGGCAAAACTTAAGGTACTTCTTGCATTATCTCATGATGCGAAGTTCCTGATCATGGATGAACCGACAGCCGGACTGGATGTGGCAGCAAGAGAAGATGTTCTGGATCTTTTGCGGGAATATATGGAGGAAAAAGAAGAGCGTGCGATTTTGATCAGTTCCCATATTTCCAGCGATCTGGAAGGACTGTGTGATGATCTGTATATGATCCATAATGGAAAGATCGTGCTGCATGAGGAGACGGATGTATTGCTTGGCGAATATGCGGTATTAAAAGTGGATGAAGAGCAGTATCAGACCCTGGATAAACAGTATATTCTCAGCAGAAAGAAGGAAGCGTTCGGATATCAGCTTCTGACGAATCAGAAGCAGTTTTATCTGGAAAATTATCCGAAGGTCGTGGTGGAAAACGGAACAATCGATGAAGCAATTTTGATGATGATCAGGGGGAAAAGCGTATGAAAGGGATGTTGGTAAAAGATTTTTGTATTTTGAAGCTGCAGAAGAATGCAGTACTGGTACTTCTGGCAATGTGTGTGGTATTCACAGTTTTCATGAAAAGTCCCACTTATATTGTCAATCTGTTTCCGCTGTATGGCTTTCTTCTCGTATTGGGAACACTTACATATGATGAATTTGACAGAGGATATTCATTTTTGTTTACACTTCCTGTGTCGAGACGGGGATATGTGAAAGAAAAGTATGTGTTTGGCTTACTTTTTTGTGGAGGAATATGGATCCTGTCTGTTCTGATCAGTCTTATCTATGTTTGGATCACAAAAGAGATTCCGATCGATGATGCACTTATGGTGAATTATGCCGTATCAATCATACTCGTTCTTGTATTTATGGGGATTTCCATTCCTGTACAGTTAAAGTATGGAAATGAAAAAGGAAGGCTGGCTGTTGTTGCAATTGGAGTTGGAGGATTTGCAGTGATTGTCGGTGGAAGTCAGCTTGTAAAAGTTTTTGATATTGATACGACAGCGGCTTTGCAAAGAATCGAAAAGATGGGTGCGGATACAGTCAGTGTGATCGGCTGTATTGTATCCGTGATTCTTATGGTAATTTCTTATAAAATCAGTGTGCGTATCATGGAGAGAAAGGAGTTTTAGCAAGAATCAAAGGAGGTACGGCATGGAGCTGACAATTTTGATCGTTGTACTGTTTTTTGGTGTGGGCATTCCCTTGCGGAATAAGAGATATAAAAAGTGGAAAAAGAAACGAGAAGATAAAAATTGAGAAGGATTTAAGGGGATATGATAGCTTTTCTGGATGATTACTTCAATAAAGCAAAGGGCGATCGGTATTGAAAGTTTAGATTTGTTAAGAATTGAATCAGAAATGTTTAAGATTTTTCATGGATAATAAGACCCATCAAAGACAGATAAGCCTTTGAAATAAAATCAAGAGGAAGAAGGATATCACAAGATGAAAGGATGTTACAAAACGAAAGATATTTTAAAAAGAGGAACTATATTATGCATGGCAGCAATGTTATCTTTTGGAACAGTAGCATGCGGATCGAACAGCAGTAAATCTGCAAGCTCTTCTGAAAAGAGTACAGAAAGTTCTGCAAATGAAAAATCAGGAAGTACCTCCGATAAGAAGTCGGAAAATTCTACCGATAGTACAGAAAGTTCAGTCAGCAGCACAGACAATTCTACAAGTAAGAAATCAGAAACTTCTTCAAATGACAAGACTGGCAGTTCTTCAAGTTCAGAGACTACATCAGGAACAACATCAGAAAGTAAAGTGGATTAAAGATAATCGTAAGAGTGTATGTTTTAACAGACGTACGCTCTTAATTTTTGCAGGAAATTCAGGAAGGAAATAGATTGATTTTGACGAAGATATCAGGCGGGGTTGCAGTATCAGAAAGAATATTAGATAATATGGAGAGAAACACAGAAATTTGTATGAGCCGGACGGCAGGAAATCTTTTCCGGAGAGGAGCTGGATATGAAGAAAGAACAGGTATTGCTTATTGAAGATGATGCAGATATAAGAGAAGGCGTACGGATTCTTTTAGAAAGTGAAAATTATTGTGTGGAAGAAGCGGAAAATGGAAAAAGTGGATTAGAACTGTTGAGTGATGAAACAGACCTGGTGATCTTAGATATTATGATGCCCGGGATGTCAGGACTTCGTACGTGTGAAGAAATCCGCAAAGTATCCAATGTGCCGGTTCTTTTTTTGACGGCAAAAGCTCAGGAATCAGACAAACTGATCGGTCTGATGGCGGGGGGAGATGATTATCTGGCCAAGCCTTTTTCTTATGCAGAATTATTGGGAAGAGTCAAAGCACTTTTGCGGCGGTACAATATATACAGAGGCAGAAATAATGAAGTCCGTGAAGAAGCAGAACCGTATCTGGAGACAGGCGGTATTCGGATTCATCAGATATTTAACGAAGTGTTTGTAGAGCAAACGCAGAAAGAAATGTCAGACATAGAATATCATATTTTATTGCTGTTGATGCAGCATCCAGGAAAAATTTTCTCGGCACAGAATTTATATGAAAGTGTCTGGGAAGAACCCTATTTTTATTCCTGCAATAGTACAGTCATGGTCCATATACGAAAATTGCGGGTAAAAATAGAATCCGATCCTAAAAATCCAAAATATATCAAAACTGTATGGGGAAAGGGCTATAAATTTGACACGGGTAATGATTAAAAAAATTCGATTTATATTCAATTATTAAAGTTGTTGATCGTATCTGCAGCAATAACATTTTTGGTATATTGTGCCATCAACTATGCAGGAGAAATGCTCATTAACAAGTATTATGACAGTTCAGAGCAGGAAGAAAAAAAGAATGAGTATTACATACAAGAGCTGCAGAAATATATCAATGAGAAAAATATCAGTTCTAAAGATGCAGACCAGTTAAACAGGTGGGTCGAACAACAAAAGGTGTTACATGTCAGGGTATATAAGGATGATATTGTAGTATTTGACTCGGAATATCCAGAACAAAAATTATGGGAAGAGGAGATTCCGGCAAATGAATATGAGTGGCTGGATTATTACCCGATCGAATTTGCAGATGGTTCGGCTCAGGTGAACATATGGGAAATCTATGATTATCAATTTTATCACTATGCGATGATCGTTGAGGTACTTTTTTCATTTCTTCTGTTTTTACTGCTTGTTCTTATCGGGATACGCAGAAAGATGGATTATATTTTACAGCTTAGTAAGGAAATTCAAATATTAGAGGGCGGAAGCCTGGAATACGCGATTACTGTAAAAGGGAAGGATGAGTTGTCCAAGCTCGCCGAAGGAATTGAAGGTATGCGAAAATCGTTTAAGCGGATGATTCGTAAGGAGACAGAGATTGTAAGAGAAAACCAGAAAATTGTGACCGAGATGTCGCATGATCTCAGAACGCCGATTACTTCGGTCATGCTGTATACAGAAATTCTGAAAAAAGGAAAGTATGAAAATGAAGCACAGTTGTTGGAATATCTGAAAAAGATCGATCAGAAAGCACGTCGTATGAAGCAGCTTTCGGAGCATTTGTTCGAATATTCTCTGCTTTCCGGAGAAGATGAGGTAAAATTGGAAGAACCAGATAATTTTGAGACATTGCTATATGATCTTTTTTCAGAAACGTGCAGTTATCTGGAACAGAGGGGATTTCAGACGATTTTTCAAGTCCGGTGGCCGGATAAAAAAATCAGGATTTCTACAGATTATATGATGCGGATCATGGATAATATTACATCAAATATTATAAAATATGCAGATCCGTCTGTACCGGTGAAAATCTTATCAGTTGATCAGGCAGAGATGGCAGGTTTTTGTTTTGAAAATCAGATCCGGCTTTCGGGAGAAAAAACGCAGAGTAATGGAATCGGATTACAGAGCATAAAAAATATGATGGAAAAGATGACGGGAAAATGTGCGGTTATGAAGGAGAAGAATGGGTTTCGGATTACGATTTTGTTCCCGGTCGCAGACAGCTAATGCGTCAAACAAGAGCATCGAATATATGAAAAAAACATAAAAAGAAAGACATTTTTAAAATTCAATGGTAAAATGTAACTATCTGATGGAAAATAGACGTATAGCGTAGGAAAGGCGGAGCAGTATGGAAAATTTTAATTTTTGTGTTGGTACCAGAATTTTATTTGGAAAAGGACAGGAAGAAAAGCTGCCGGAGCTTTTACGCCCATATGGAAATAAGGTACTGTTGACATATGGCGGCGGAAGTATCAAACGGACAGGACTTTATGACAGGATTAAAAACCTGCTTCATGAGTTTGAGATATTTGAACTTGGCGGGATCGAGCCGAATCCGAGGATTGAGAGTGTCTATGTGGGTGCGGAAATCTGCAGGGAAGAGGATATCGATGTGATTCTTGCAGTAGGAGGCGGCAGTACGATCGACTGTTCCAAAGCCATTGCGGCTGCTGCATATTATGAGGGAGATGCGTGGGATCTGATCTTACATCCGGATCGGATTGAAAAGGCGCTTCCAATCTGTACAGTGCTGACGCTTTCTGCAACAGGAAGTGAGATGGATAATGGTGGAGTGATCACCAATCTGAAGACGAAAGAAAAACTGGGCTTTGGAAATCCGCTGTTGCTGCCGAAGGCATCTGTTCTGAATCCGGAGAATACTTTTTCAGTACCTGCAAGCCAGACGGCAGCAGGTAGTGCGGATATTATGTCACATATTCTGGAGGTGTATTTCGATACCAGAAATGCAGCGGTTCCGGATCGGATCAGTGAAGGACTTTTAAAAACTGTGATCCAGTATGCGCCGATCGCAGTGCGTGAGCCGGAAAATTATGAAGCACGTGCAGAGTTGATGTGGACGTCTTCGCTGGCGATCAACGGAATCTGTTCCACAGGAAAAGACTGTGCATGGAGCTGTCATCCGATGGAACATGAGCTGAGTGCTTATTACGATATCACACACGGAGTGGGGCTCGCGATCCTGACTCCGCGCTGGATGCGATATATTCTCAATGAACATACGGTAGAAAAGTTTGCAGAATATGCAAAAAATGTATGGGGAATCGCAGAAAAAGCGGATCTTTTTGAAACTGCAAACGCAGGCATTGATGCGACAGAGGAATTCTTAAAAAGCCTGGGAATCCCGATGACCTTGTCTGAGGTAGGGATTACAGAAGAACATTTTACAGAAATGGCAGAACATGCAGTGATCTTTGGCGGACTGTCAGAGGCATATGTTCCGCTGAAAGCAGAAGATGTTGTGAATATTTATAGAATGTGTATGTAAAGAATTTCGAAGAAGGAGGAAATGACAATGGAGACATTACAGTTAAGAGAGGACTTTTACTGGACTGGAATTGTAGATGACCAGCTTCGTGTATTTGACATTATTATGTATACAGAGTTTGGAACAACTTATAATTCTTATATTTTAAAAGCAGGGGATAAGACGGTTCTGTTTGAGACGGCAAAAGCAAAGTTTTTTGACGAATATCTGGAAAAATTAAGTGAGATCACGGATATCAGAAAGATCGATTATCTGGTAGTCAACCACACTGAACCGGATCATGCAGGAAGTGTAGAGCGACTTTTGGAACTGAACCCGGGACTTAAGATTATTGCTACAGGATGTGCCATCGGATTTTTAAAGGAGATCGTAAACGGGGAATTTACGGCGATTCCGGTGAAAGACAATGAGACCATGAAGATAGGCAATAAGACGCTGCGGTTTTTGAGCGTGCCGAATCTGCACTGGCCGGATACGATGTACACTTATATAGAAGAAGAGCAGATTTTAGTGACCTGCGATTCCTTTGGTTCTCATTATGGATTCCATGATATTTTGTTAAGCAAGGTGACAAAGTGGGAAGATTATGTGCGTGCCACAAAATATTATTTTGACAATATTATCGGACCGTTTAAGCCGTTTATGTCTAAAGCACTGGCAAGAGTGCGGGAGTTGGATCTGAGTATGATCTGTACCGGACATGGACCGGTGATCGATGACAAGATTTCGTGGATGTTGGATACTTATGAAGAGTGGTGTACTGTCGTGAATCCAAATCCGAAGAAAACAGTGATCATTCCGTATGTAAGTGCTTATGGATATACTGCCCAGCTTGCGCAGAAGATCGCAGAAGGAATAAAGGCCAGCGGAGATATAGATGTGCGCTGCTATGATATGGTAGAGGCAGATCAGGCAAAAGTGCTGGAAGAACTCGGTTTTGCAGACGGAATCCTGTTTGGAACACCTACCATTGTGGGAGAGGCACTTAAGCCAATCTGGGATCTGACGACTTCTATCTTTGCAGGGACACATGGCGGAAAACTGGCCAGTGCATTCGGCAGTTATGGATGGAGCGGGGAAGGAGTTCCTCATATAATCGAACGATTGAAACAGCTGCGGATGAAAGTAGCAGACGGATTTCGTGTGCGGTTTAAACCGGGCGAGGACAATCTGATCGATGCATTTGACTATGGATATAATTTCGGATGTATCCTTCAGAATAAAGAAAATAAAAGAGCAGAAAAAAGTGGTGCACGTCAGCTTGTAAAATGTCTGGTCTGTGGAGAAATCTTTGATTCTTCACTGGAAGTGTGTCCGGTCTGCGGCGTCGGAAAAGAGAATTTTGTTCCGGTGGACGCACAGGAAAGTGAGTTTTCCAATGATACAAAGGATTTCTATGTGATCCTTGGAAACGGAACTGCAGGCTGGAATGCTGCGGCTGAGATCAGAAAGAGAAATAAAACAGCTTCCATTCTGATGATCTCCAATGAGCCTTACCGCACGTATAACCGACCGATGCTGACAAAGTCGATCATGGCAGATTTGGATGAGGAGCAGATCGCGGTGCAGAATGCAGCCTGGTATGAGGAGCAGAATATCCAGCAGGTTCTGGATATGGAAGTGGTTGCGATCCATCCCGAGACGAAAGAAATCGAACTGGAAGGTGGTTTGAAATTTGTTTATACAAAGCTGATCTATGCATTGGGATCTGAGTGTTTCATTCCACCAATCGCAGGAGCGGAAAAAGAAGATGTGATCGCAATCCGCCGTTTGGATGATACGAAAAAGGTAGCGGCAATGCTGCCTGATGTGGAGCATGTTGTTGTAATCGGAGGCGGAGTTCTGGGACTGGAGGCTGCCTGGGAATTGAAGAAGGCCGGCTGTCAGGTGACGGTTCTGGAAGCGGCTTGTCAGTTGATGGGACGTCAGCTTGACGACGCGGCAGGTGAGATGCTGAAGCACATCAGCGAACAGCAGGGCGTGCAGATTTACACAGGTGTCAGCATTGCTTCTATTGACGGTGAAGACAATGTGACAGGAGTGACTTTGGCGGATGGAAGAACTTTCCCGGCAGAGCTGGTGATTGTATCTGCAGGAGTCCGTGCAAATACGGTGCTGGCTAAGACGGCCGGAATCGAAGTGGACCGTGCGGTGATCGTCAATTCTAAAATGGAGACGAATGTGCCGGATATTTATGCATGTGGTGACTGTGCACAGTATGACGGTCTCAACTATGCAATCTGGCCGGAAGCATCTGAACAGGGAAAAGTGGCAGGAGCGAATGCGGCAGGAGAAGAGATGGAATATGAGACAGTTCCGGCGGCACTGAGCTTCCACGGAATGAGAACCGCATTGTTTGCAGCAGGAGACAACGGAAAAAATCCAAATCTGGTATACAAGACGATTGAATTGAAGGATATGGGTAAAAAACAGTATCAGAAATACTATTTCCTGAACAACCGTCTTTGTGGCGTGATCCTGATCGGGGATGTGAGCCGTATGGCGGAGATGACACAGGCACTGGAAGAGCATGTACAGTACCAGGAGTTAAAATTGTAAGAAACAGAATAAAAAGATAAGAAAAAGTGCAGAGCGAAAAAGGGCTCTGCACTTTTTGTGCATTCTCTGACGGTCAGAGAGACAGATTATTCACCGAAGAAAAGGCGCATATCGTGTTCAACTGTATCAATTCCTGAAATCTGGAAATTTTCGATCAAAAGCTTCGTTACATTAGGACTTAAAAATGTCGGAAGTGTAGGTCCCAGATGAATATTTTTCACCCCGAGGGAAAGTAAGGCAAGCAGGACGATCACAGCTTTTTGTTCATACCACGCGATATTGTAAATAATCGGCAGCTCATTGATGTCATTTAATTCAAAAATTTCTTTCAGTTTCAGAGCGATTACTGCGAGGGAGTAGGAGTCATTGCACTGTCCTGCATCCAGAACACGTGGAATTCCGTTAATATCACCCAGATTCAGTTTGTTATACTTATATTTGGCGCAGCCTGCCGTTAAAATGACAGTGTCTTTTGGGAGCGCTTTCGCAAAATCCGTGTAGTAGCTGCGGCTTTTTGCACGCCCGTCACAGCCTGCCATCACAACAAATTTTCGGATCGCCCCGGATTTGACAGCAGAAACAACCTGATCTGCAAGAGTGAAAACCTGTGCATGGGCAAATCCACCGATAATTTCACCACGTTCAATTTCCAAAGGCGGTGCGCAGTGTTTTGCCTGTTCGATCAGTTTGGAGAAATCTTTGTTTTTTCCAGGTATGTCGTCAATATGCTGACAGCCGGGAAATCCAGCCGCACCGGTAGTGTACAGGCGGTCTTTGTAAGTGTCCTTTGGAGGAACGATACAGTTGGTTGTCATCAGGATCGGTCCGTGGAAAGACTCGAACTCTTCTTTTTGTTTCCACCATGCATTTCCATAGTTTCCTCTGAAGTGAGAATATTTTTTGAATGCAGGATAGTAGTGTGCCGGAAGCATCTCAGAATGTGTATAGACATCAATCCCGGTTCCTTCGGTTTGCTCAAGAAGCATTTCCAGATCTTTTAGATCATGACCGGAAATCAGAATCCCCGGATTTTTACCGACTCCAATATTGACTTTTGTTATTTCCGGATTTCCATAGGCTTCTGTATTTGCCTGATCTAAAAGTGCCATTCCGGAAACACCGTATTTACCGGTTTCAAGTGTCAGATTCACCAGATCTTCCACGGTCAGGGTATCATCCAGCGTTGCTGCGAGAGCGCGTTGGAGAAAGGCATCCAGTTCTTTATCTTCTTTAAGAAGGGCATTGGCATGTCTGGAGTATGCAGATAATCCTTTCAGTCCGTAAGTGATCAGTTCACGCAATGAACGGATATCTTCATCCTTTGCCGATAAAACTCCTACAGTGGCAGCTTTGGCTTCAAATTCAGAAGGGGCTGCAGACCATCGGGCAGCCTCCGGCAATTTTTCCGGATTTTTCAGTTGTAAAAGAAGCTCTTTTTTGATCTGAAGTGTCTTTTCAATCTGGAAAGTGATCATTTCGGGATCAAAATTGGCATTTGTAATCGTTGTGAAGAGATTTTTGGTAATCAGCTGATTGATTTCGCCGGTCACGTTTAAATCTTCCCGGCGCATCTGCGTTGTCACTGCAGATAATCCTTTCGTCACCCAGACAAGCAGATCCTGCAGAGCGGCTACGTGTGGTGTTTTTCCACATACGCCCATTTTTGTGCATCCGGTACACCCGGCTGTTTCCTGACATTGATAGCAAAACATATTCTGTTCCATTTTGATAATCCTCCTGTGGTTTAAATAAGATTTGAAGATAAAAATTTCGAATGGTGTTTCAAGTTATGGGAGGATTATAGCGCATGAAACAAGGAAAGTATGTTGTTATAACAACGAAAAAGAGAAAATGTATATAAAAATATGAGGAGCTAAGATCTTATCATAAAAGACTTTAAGGAGACGTTAGAACATGTGTTACTTGATAGCGAAACATATTGATGAAGTCGGCTGTGTTGTATTGAAAACAACGTATGGAGAGTATGAACCAGATCATTTTGTTGGTTCAGAGGCAGAATTTGAAAAAGGAGTTGTAAATATGTAATAGAAGTTATAGTGAAAAAGTATAGCACAGTACAGAACAAACATTCGATTTTGCTCTGTACTTTTATTTTATATTTTGATATAATAGCGGCAGAGAATAAGTGTGAGCAAAATATGCCTATACTGATAAGGAGAAAATGTGGATCACTTTGAATTAGTATCAGAATACGCCTGCTTATCATAGTGAACAATAAAAACCTTGCCGTGCAGCTTTACGGTGAGTTTAAGGAGTCCTTCCCGGAGATCGCGGTGGAATAATTCGTGAGCTGGAATGTCAGGGGGGGAAAACGAGTGCTATTTGGTGCTTTAGTACCGAATAGTATGGATTTTTCGGATGGAATGATTATTGTCCGATGTCAGAGGAAGAGATTATAGAGTTTTGCGAAGATTAGAGTAAGAAAAATGAAAGGATGTGAATAGATGGATAACATTCAAAATGAAAATTTTTATAATAAAGTAATAGAGTTATTCCAAAATGCAAAAAAAAAATTATCAGTTGCAGTAAATATGACGATGGTATACTCATATTATGAAGCAGGGCGAATGATTATTGAAGAGGAACAGGATGGAAAAGAACGTGCAGCATATGGAAAGTACATATTAAAAGAATTATCAAAGAGGTTAACGCAAAAATTTGGGCGAGGTTACTCGTATGATAATTTAAAATTGATGAGAAAATTTTATCTGGTATATTCTAAAGATTCAATTGGGGAAACGGTGTTTCCCCAATCTGAAAACTTGCCGACTACAAAAGAAGGAAGAAAATTTTATTTGAGTTGGTCTCATTATCTTATTTTAATGAGAATAAGTAAGATTGAAGAACGTCATTTTTACGAAATAGAAGCATATAGAAATGGCTGGAGTAAAGATGAATTGGCACGTCAGTATGGTAGTTCGCTATATGAACGTTTGTCATTGAGCAGAAATAAGGAAGAAGTAATGCGTCTTGCAACAGAAGGACAAATGCTTGAAAAGCCAGAAGATATATTCAAAGATCCGTATATTTTAGAGTTTACAGGACTTCCGGAAATGGTTACTTATTCTGAAACGGAATTGGAAAATCGAATTATAGATAATTTGCAGAAGTTCCTATTAGAATTAGGGAGAGGATTTACATTTGTAGGCAGACAGGTTAGATTTACATTTGAAGAAGAGCATTTTAGAGTTGATTTGGTGTTTTATAATCGTTTATTGCGTTGATTTGTATTGTTTGATTTGAAAATTGGCCAGTTAAAGCATCAAGATATAGGACAGATGCAGATGTATGTCAATTATTATGACCGAAAAGTTAAATTGGACGATGAAAATGCAACAATAGGTATTATAATTTGTAAAGATAAGAAGGATGCTATTGTAGAAATGACATTGCCTAAGGATAATAATCAGATATTTGCGAGTAAATACGAAACGGTACTTCCTAGTAAAGAAGAATTACAAACAGTGTTGGAAGACAAAAATTTTGAATAAATAAATGATGAATACTCGACGGAGTATTTTGCATTCCGTTACGAATATATTTGAAAATGTGGCTGACAGTAAGCATACGAAAAGTCACACATGGAGGATTTTGCTATGGATAGATTCATTTTGAAAGCCCCATATAAGCCAACCGGAGACCAGCCGCAGGCGATCGAGCAGTTGGTAAAAGGTTTCAAGGAAGGCAATCAATGCCAGACTTTACTAGGGGTTACGGGTTCTGGAAAAACTTTTACGATGGCAAATGT
>PPYF01188199.1_pt1 | contig 31408 bp, 22 predicted proteins | sample 1559871 | NCBI WGS metagenome assembly PPYF01 (sample SAMN08240021, study PRJNA423297) | Human gut metagenome, whole genome shotgun sequencing project.
GTAGCGCCGATGGTAGTGTGGGGTCTCCCCATGCGAGAGTAGGGAACTGCCAGGCATCAAATAAGTGAAGAGCCCATCCGCTAGGATGGGCTTTTTGCGTTTGGAAATTTTGTTTTTATTCTTTGCTTCCTTCCGTTCCTTTTCTTTCCGTTGTTCTCTTACCTTCTCTTCCCTGTATGTGTTTATTTGCTATATAAAAATAGCCAAGTTTATTTTTCTCCGTCTGCTATGGATACTGAATATTTACATTTTCACTTAGCATTGACTGTGGCGCCCAATTATGCGATTGGCAGTGTCGACGAAAATGCTCCACCATTGCTTGTGCCGCAACAGTTAATGGTCGTTTGCGTGGATAAATAAGCCCATATTGACTAATGGGTAACAGATGTTCACTGATAGGGAGAGCACTTAAAACGCCCTTAAATCGCGGTTCTTGTAACCGAGCTTGCGATAAAATAGTCAAATAATCATCATTCATAACCAGATTCATAATGCATACGGTAGAATCAGTAAAAACGGGTGCGTAAGGATTATCCGGATGATTAAAGGGAATGAAGCTGCGGATATAATGGTAATATCCCATTTGTGTTTCAGGTAATAGCCACTTAGCCGTAGCTAGTTGTTCTAGTGAGGAGCAATTTTGTAGCGGATGATTCTTTCTGGCGACGATACTGAATGGAGCTTTAAACAAGCTTACAGCAATAAAATCGCCTAAGGGCATATCTTCAGTGAGCGTTCCAAGTGCAAAATCTAGCTGCCCTTCACGTAAACAGGGAAGAAGTGTTGAAAGTTGTGCTTCCTTAATATTAACTTCTGTTTTGGCATGTTCTTTTCTAAAGTCAGTGAGAACGTTATTTAATATGGTTACACCAAAAAGGGATGAGATTCCGAATGCGACTTTGCCATAGGTCTGATTATTTATTTGCTCAACCTCTAACGCCGCTTTTTCTATTTCTTCCAGAATTAAACGTGCCCGTATAGCAAAGGACTTTCCCGCATCGGTCAGACTAACACCTTCGTTAGTTCGTATCAGCAATGTAGCGCCGAGATGGTACTCCAGCTCTTTGAGTGTACGAGTTAGCGTAGGTTGTGACTGATTCATTTTGCGAGCTGCCGCACGAATACTTCCGCACTGGATCACCTCACTAAATACTTTAATTTGCTGCATTTTTGGCAGGTAGCGCATTCCATCCCCCCTATCAGCTTTTTTGATAGCCCTAAGAGTAATAGCATCTTTGCACGCTTAAGTTTATTGCGCTGGGTCAATATTTAATGGGCAAAAATCGAACAACACTGGAGTGGAGCCAACAATGAGGGAGTATTGGTATGTGGATGCTGATTTTAGGGATCGCGATTTTAATTGCGACCATCGTCTTATTGATTAAACAATATGATACTCGCACCACCTTGATTGGGGCGGGTATTTTATTATGCCTGATAGCTTTATCGCCAATGAATGCATTTACGGCATTCACTACGCGGATGACTACGTCGGGTTTGATTGAATCCATTTGCTCCAGTATGGGGTTTGCCTATGTGATGAAATACACAGGATGTGATGTGTGTTTGGTGCAGTTATTAACGCGCGGGTTATCTAAATTAGGCGTATTCTTAATTCCTGCCGCAGTTGCAGTAACATTTGTTGTATGCATTGCAATTCCTTCCGCAGCGGGAGCTTCTGCAGCTGTAGGTGCAACACTGATCCCATTATTGATTGCTGCACGAATTCATCCAGCGATTGCTGGCGGGGCTGTATTATCCGGTACGTTAGGTGCTTATTTGAATCCTGGTGTGGCACATAACGCATTTATTGCCAATATATCAAAAACGCCTTTAATGGAGTTTGTGTTTTACCATGCACCTATCACAATTGCGTGTGGCGTTATTTGTGCTATTTGTCTGACAGCTGTCGCGCTATTCATGAAAGAAGTCAATTATGTTGACCCTGATAAAAATGTTGATGCTGACAATGGTGACGCAGCGACGATCCAGTTATCACGTGACACATTCTTCTATCTTAAATCTATAGCTCCATTTTTACCGGTATTATTACTTGTAGCCACGGAGTTAGGCTGGCTTGGCGGTACGAAATTGAGTGTACCTGCGGCCATGATTATTGGCTCTTTGTACGCACTATTTGTCAGCAAATCTAGCCCAAGCGGTTTAACGACCAGTTTCTTTGACGGTATGGGTTCATCTTATGCCAATATTCTGGGGATTATTATTGCTGCTGCAGTATTTATTGAAGGCTTAACTTCAGTTGGTATTATTCGTGAGTTTATTCAAGTATTGACTCACTCTCCTGAATTCGCTCGCTGGGGAGGAACATTAGGGCCATTTTTTATGGGGCTAATTACTGGAACGGGTGATGCGACAGCTTTTGCATTTAATGAAGCAGTTACGCCACATGCCAATATGTTCGGCTATGAAGTAAATACATTAGGTGCAGGTGTTATGCTGGCTTCGGCACTGGGGCGCAACATGTCACCGCTGGCTGGTGCTGCGATTGTTTGTGCAGGTCTTGCTGGCATAAACCCTTTAGAGATCGCTAAACGTACCGCACCAGGCATGATTGTGGCGGTATTATTTATTGCATTGTTCTTCTTATAAACGGAGGCCCTATGTCTGAATTAAATCAATTACAACAGTGGCGCCGTGAGTTTCATCAGACCCCAGAACGTGGTTGGGGTGAGTTTATGACCACGGCCAAAATTATTACACAGCTACGTGATATGGGCTGGGATGTGCTAACGGCCACAGCATTTTTGTCTAGCGAGCATATTTTAGGTCGTAATGATAATGAGGTGGCGGCCAGTCTGGCTCGTGCACAAGCGGCAGGCATCTCTCAAACCTTGCTGGATGAGATGAATGGGCTGACCGGTTGCGTTGCGGTGTGGGATAGTGGCCGTGCTGGACCGATTACTACGTTACGTTTTGATATTGATTGCGTGGCGGTTTCCGAGTCAGACGATGAGTCGCATATTCCAGCTCTAGTGGGCTTTACGTCTAAGCACCCAGGCGATATGCATGCGTGCGGGCATGATGGTCATATTGCGATGGGACTGGGTTTAGCACAGTGGGTTATGCGTGCCAAAGCGCAGTTGTGCGGCAAAATAAAATTGGTTTTTCAACCCGCAGAAGAGGGCGTGCGCGGGGCTAAACCGGTTGCTGAGGGGGGGATTTTAGATGACAGCGATTATTTTCTCGCTGCACATATTGGCATGGGAGTACCTAGTGGCTGCGTAGCGGTCGCGCCAACAGATTTTTTGTGTACTACGAAACTTGATTTCACGTTTCATGGCGCGCCAGCTCATGCCGGAGTAAATCCACATTTGGGGGCCAATGCGCTAGCGGGAGCTTGTCATTGTGTTACTCAGCTTTTGGCCATTCCTCGTCACGGTGAGGGGATGTCACGTATAAATATTGGCATGCTGCATGCCGGTGAAGGGCGGAATATCATTCCAACATGTGCAAAGTTACAGTTGGAAGTGCGGGGTGAAACCGAAGCTATTAACCGATATATGCGAGAGCGTGCGTTGTCTATCGCCCAGGGGATTGCTCTTGGCTTTGATCTGCGATTTGAGTATGAAGTCGCAGGTGAAGCCACCGACTTGCATAACGATCCTTTGTTGACCGAATTGCTGGCCAATATTGCCTCTGAGGAGTTGGGATTAACTCTAGTAGAAAAATCATTTGGGGGCAGTGAAGACGCTACATTACTGGTTCGTCGTGTACAGCATTGTGGCGGTCAGGCTGCCTATATTGTGTTGGGTGCGGATATTACTGCCGGTCATCATGAGGCGAATTTTGATTTTGATGAATCGGTATTAACGCACGGTGTGCAGATCTTTGCATCTTGCATCAGCAAACTGAATGGCGTGGTGGCTTAATTATAGGGTGCTAAATTGAAACGAGAGCGAGTGCTGATTTATAAGGCTTCGCTCTCGAGAAAAATTCATATTTTCATTGCGTTATTGTGCTAAAACCAGCCGAGCATGCTCAATGCATTGCTGAGAGATTTGAGCCAATACACCGCTTTCGAGTGTCCAGCGATGCCAGTACAGTGTTCGTTTCACACTTTTCCCTGGCATCAGATTGACCAGCATGCCGGTTTGTAATTCCTGTTGGATCATGACTTCGGGGATCAAACAGTAAGCCACCCCTTGTGTTGCTAAGGCGATAAAGGCTTCAGAAGAGCGCACCACATGGCGTGGCCAGCTGACGGATGGCAGGGTAAAGTGCTGTGCTAGAAAATCTGCATGCATGTCATCATGTTGGTCGAACACGGTTGCAGGCGCTCGGGTGAGGCTAAGTGAGTCAATACCATCATGAAAGTAGCGATTGATAAAATGCGGTGCGGCAACACAAAGGTATTCCAGAGTGCCGAGTTTATCGCTGATGCAGCCGGCTAACGGCATAGATTCGCTGCTTATGGCCGCAATCGCTTCGCCACTTCGCACTCGTTTGAGTGTTCGGCTCTCGTCATCAATCATCAAATTCAGCAAAATTCGCCCCTCTTGCAGTACGGGAGCGAGTGCGGGTAATAGCCACGTGGCTAGGCTGTCTGCGTTAGTCGCAATAGCGACGGGCAGCGGCTCATCTTCGCCGTTTGGTGTCAGCGTGGGCAACAGCTCAGATTCCATTAGCTGTACCCGTCGGTAAAACCCTAATAAGTGTCGTCCTATTGCTGTTGGTTTGGGTGGCGTTTCTCGTATTAGCACTGGTTGCGCCAACCACTTTTCCAGTTGTTTGATCCGCTGGGAAGTGGCCGATTGAGTGATAAACAGAGCTTGGGCTCCTTTATCAAAACCACCGTGCTGCACAATGGCATCTAATGCTTCGAGCCATTGATAGTCCAGTCCGCGCATCTCACATCCTTCTCAATCAGTTTGGCTAATGATGAATAAATATTATTAGTTTTATTAACCTAGCACGGTTTTCTATTCTGCTCATGGTGAAGATGACATTAAAGAAGGAGAAGCTATTTATGTCAGCATTGGTGCAGGGGATAACGTTAGGGCTGGCGATGATCGTGCCGATTGGTGCGCAAAATGCGTTTGTCTTGAATCAGGGGATCCATCGTCAGCATCATTTGATGGTGGCACTGATTTGTATTCTGTGTGATATCGCCCTGATTGCATTTGGTGTGTTTGGTTCCGGCGTGGTGATTGAACAGTGGCCGTGGTTGCTGCAATTTGTCACTGCAGGTGGGATTTTATTCTTGGCCGTGTATGGCAGCCTGTCATTGCGTAGCGCATGGCAATCGAGAGGGGAATCAGCGTGTGCAGAGATGGAGCCTGCGCTAAATCATGAGGGTTCCCGTCATCATATCGGTCGCTGGGCAGTGATTGGGGCGACCTTAGCGGTTACCTTACTTAATCCGCACGTGTATCTCGATACCGTCGTGATTTTAGGCTCGATAGGGAATCAGTTGCTTGGCCATGAACGTTGGTGGTTTGCGCTCGGCTGTTTGCTTGCATCCTGCATGTGGTTCACCGGCTTATCGCTTGGCGCCGCGCGGTTTTCACCTGTGCTACGTAAGCCGAAAATTAAACAATCCATTGATTTTATGGTGGGTGTGATTATGTGGTTATTGGCTGGGCAATTAGGTGTTCAGTTGCTGGCGTCGTAGTGTTGATGAAGTAATGATTCGCAAAGTGACAGATAATGAAGAAAAGGAAAGCGTTGATGAATCAAACCATGCAAGAACCACTAAATTTGGGGGGAGTTTATTAAAACGATTACTGTTTGTATTAATCGGATTGCTGTTTATCAATATTCCCCATGTTAATTATTAAAGCTCACGTAATTCATGCGCGTAAGTGCATGTGTGTATACGTGTGCACGCTTGTTGTATTTTTGTTTTTAAGTGATATTCATTCATAAATATTTCAGGATTAATAGAGTTGATATGCATGCATATCACTTTGTGAATAAAAGATAATTATCTTATTTAATAATGAAAAATTAAGTGGGTGTTCAAAGTTTGTGCATTTTATCGCCGCAGTGCCAATGTAATCGTGTTACATCATACAGTCTCGTGCGCTGAATGATATTGGCGACGAAATCGTTTTCTTTCCGACTAATAACACATACCAAGGATGCTGTATGAAACGTTCGTTACTCACTTCTGCTTTGCTGGCAACCTCCTTTTTTTCTGCGGCTACGTTGGCCGCGGAGCCGCCGATTCGCTTGGTGATCCACGGTGGTGCGGGAACCATTGTTAAATCAACAATCACGCCGCAACAAGAAGCTGAATATAAGGCTAAGTTGGATGAAGCGCTGCAGGCCGGCTATAAAGTGTTGGAAAGCGGTGGTACAAGTTTGGAAGCGGTCCAGCGCGCCATTAACGTGATGGAAGACTCGCCGCTGTTTAATGCCGGTAAAGGCGCGGTGTTTACCCATGATGGTCGCAACGAGTTGGACGCCTCAATCATGGATGGTAAGACATTGGCCGCGGGGGCAGTGGCTGGCGTGACCACCATTAAAAACCCGATTAATGCGGCATATACCGTAATGACCCGCAGCCCACATGTGCTGATGGTGTCAAACGGAGCGGAAGTTTTCCTTAAAAAAGAAGGATTAGAGACCGTTGATCCGGCCTATTTCCGAACTGAACATCGCTGGAAGCAGTTGCAAAAGGCCATTGAGAAAGAGCAAGTGGTGCTGGATCACGATGGGAAAACGGCTTACACCTACGATCCGCTGATGTATGACTACAAATTCGGTACAGTCGGCGCGGTAGCACTGGATAAAGCGGGCAATCTGGCGGCTGGTACGTCAACGGGCGGCATGACCAACAAGCGTTATGGTCGTGTCGGTGATTCACCGCTGATTGGTGCCGGTACCTATGCGGATAACAATACCGTGGCGGTGTCGGCTACCGGCAGTGGTGAGAAGTTTATCCGTACGGCGACGGCGTACAACATTGCTTCGCAAGTGAAATACAATAAAACGCCATTGGCGACTGCAGCTAATAATGCGCTGGATGAAGTCAAAGCGATTGACGGTAGCGGCGGCGTAATTGTGTTGGACGCAAAAGGTGACTACACCATGGCCTTTAACACCGCCGGGATGTACCGCGGCGCAATTGGTAATGATGGTAAGAAAGAGATTGCCGTTTTCGGTGAGTAAGTTTGCTTTAGTGAGCGTTTAAGCTGCTAAAAAGAAAAGCCCGCATTGATGCGGGCTTTTTGTCATCATGATTTAGCGTGACATTTTATTCCTGCACCGCTTTCTTGGTGAAGTAACGCATGATCACCACAAAGAAGATCGGAACGAAGAAAATGGCCAAGACCGTGGCACTGATCATCCCGCCCATCACACCGGTACCGATGGCGTTACGGCTCATGGCGCCAGCGCCGGTACTGATCACCAGTGGTAATACGCCGAGGATAAAGGCCAGCGAGGTCATCAGAATAGGTCGCAGACGTTGCCGCGCCGCTTCCACGACTGCGTCACTTAAGTGCATGCCGCTGTCATACAGCTCTTTGGCAAACTCAACAATTAGGATGGCGTTTTTCGCCGATAACCCGATGGTGGTGAGTAGGCCCACTTGGAAGTACACGTCATTTTCTAGCCCGCGCAGGTTGGCAGCCAAAATCGCACCCAACACCCCGAGCGGTACTACCAGCATGACGGAGAACGGAATACTCCAGCTTTCATACAGCGCAGCCAAACTCAAGAACACCACCAGCAGGGAGATGGCATACAGCGCAGGCGCTTGCGAGCCGGCTTGGCGCTCCTGATAGGAAAGCCCGGTCCACTCGATACCCACACCTTCTGGCAGTTGCTGTACGATTTTCTCAATTGCGGCCATGGCCTCACCGGTACTGCGACCCGGTGCGGCTTCACCGACAATCTGCATTGCCGGAACGCCGTTATAACGCTCCAGACGCGGAGAGCCAAAGCCCCACTCGGTCGACGCAAACGAGGAGAACGGTACCATCTGTCCTTGGGCGTTACGCACATACCACAAGTTCAGATCTTGTGGCGTCATCCGAAATGGTGCGTCGGCCTGCATGAACACTTTCTTGATACGACCGCGGTCGAGGAAGTCGTTCACATACGCCGAGCCCCACGCACTCGAGAGTGTGGTGTTGATATCATTGATTGCTAGCCCTTGTGACAGCGCTTTTTCGTAGTCAATGTTGATATCTAACTGCGGGGTGTCTTCCATTCCGTTAGGACGCACGCGCGTGAGCGTTGGGTCTTGTGCGGCCATGCCGAGTAATTGGTTACGTGCCGCCATTAAGCGTTCATGACCCAGACCGGCGCGATCTTGCAGATAGAAGTCAAAACCGGTGGCGGTACCCAGTTCAGGAATCGATGGCAGGTTAAAGGCAAATACCTGCGCTTCTTTAATGCTGAAAAGGTAGCCCATCGCACGGCCGATGATCGCATCGGCACTGCGCGCTTCGCCCGGACGCTCGCTCCAATCTTTCAGCTTGATAAACGCCATCCCGCTGTTCTGGCCACTACCGGCGAAACTAAAGCCAGAGACGGTCAGCACAGACTCGACGTTATCCTTCTCCTTCTCTAAGAAGTAGTTAGACATCTTAGCCAGCACCGCTTCGGTTCGCTCTTTGGTCGCGCCCACCGGCAGTTGCACCATCGACATCACCACGCCCTGATCTTCTTCCGGTAAGAAGGAGGTCGGCATGCGGATGAACAGGACGGTCAAGGCCACTAACATCCCTAAATAGATAATTGCGTAGCGACCGGCTTGGCGGATGATTTTGCGCACCCCAGATTGATAATGCTGGCTGGCAGCATCAAAGGTGCGGTTAAACCAACCGAAAAAGCCTTTTTGAGCGCCGAATTCACCGTGTTTTAGCGGTTTGAGCAAGGTCGCACACAGCGCCGGGGTCAAGGTCAATGCCACCAGTACCGACAGCACCATGGCGGAGACGATAGTCAGCGAGAATTGGCGATAGATAGCGCCGGTGGAGCCGCCAAAAAAGGCCATCGGGATAAATACCGCCGATAGCACCAAGGCAATCCCGACCAGCGCGCCGGTGATCTGATCCATCGATTTGCGGGTAGCTTCGAGCGGCGACAGATCCTCTTCGCTCATCAGACGCTCAACGTTTTCCACCACCACGATGGCATCATCCACCAGCAAGCCGATCGCCAGCACCATGCCGAACATGGTGAGGGTGTTGATGGAAAAACCGAACGCGGCCATGACGCCAAAAGTACCGAGCAGAACGACCGGCACCGCGATGGTGGGGATCAAAGTGGCGCGGAAATTCTGCAAGAACAGGTACATTACACAGAATACCAGCACGATCGCTTCGAGCAGGGTTTGTGCGACCTCTTCAATGGAGATTTTCACAAACGGCGTGGTGTCATACGGATAAACGATCTCGACTCCGGTCGGGAAGTAAGCCGACAGCTCGTTAATCTTGGCTCGCACGCTGTCCGCTGTTTGCAGAGCGTTAGCTCCGGTAGCCAGTTTGATTGCCAGTGCGGCTACCGGCTGACCGTTGTAAAACGCATCGGCGCCATAGCTTTCACTGTCGAGCTCAACGCGCGCGACGTCTTTGAGCAGTACTTTGCCGCCATCAGCGCTGACTCGCAGCAGGATATTTTCAAATTCCTGCGGACTGGAAAGGCGAGTTTGCCCCATGATGGTGGCGGAGAACTGCTGATCGGGCACCGCCGGCGCGCCGCCGAGGCTACCGAAGGCCACTTGCGCGTTCTGGGTGCGAATGGCGTTGTAGACATCTGTTGGTGTTAGGCCAACACGGTTCAGTTTATTGGGATCGAGCCAGACGCGCATCGCGTATTGGCTACCAAACACGGTGACATCACCAACGCCGTTTAAGCGGCTGAGTGGATCTTTGATGTTACTGACCAGATAGTCGGATAAATCTTGTCCGGTCTGGCTGCCATCGGTTGAGATCAGCCCCATGACCATCAGGAAGCTGCTGGAGGTTTTCTGTACGCGGATCCCTTGCTGCTGCACTTCTTGCGGTAACAACGACATCGCTTGTTGCAGTTTGTTTTGCACCTGCACTTGGGCAATATCGGAGTCTGTGCCTGGCTGGAAAGTCAGGGTCAGCGAGATATTCCCCGCCGAGTCACTTTGCGACGCCATGTACAGCAGGTTGTCCAAGCCGGTCATGTTCTGCTCGATGACCTGCGTTACCGAGTCTTCCACGGTTTTCGCCGAGGCACCTGGATAGCTGGCCATAATGCTGACCGCGGGTGGCGCAATGGTTGGGTATTGCGCCACGGGCAATTTAAGAATCGCCAGCGCACCGCCGAGCATGATCACTAGCGCGATCACCCAGGCAAAAATCGGTCGGTCTATAAAAAATCGGGCCATTAGTGGGCTACTCCGTTACTGCTGCCCTCGGTGGCGGGAGCCGGCGTCGCGCTTTGGTTGGCGGCGGTTTTGTCAGTTGGGTTGACCTGCGCGCCTGGGGCGACTTTTTGCAAACCGGCGATAATCACGCGCTCACCGGCTTTCAATCCGGATTCGACCACCCAATCAGTTCCGATCATGCGGCTGACTTGAATATCGCGTGGGCTGACTTTGTTATCGCTATCCACCACCAGCACCGAGGCTCCGCCTTTAGGGGTGCGGCTGACCGCCACTTGTGGCACCAGCAGACCATTTTCACGTACCCCTTCGCTTAAACGTGCGCGGATAAACATCCCTGGCATCAGCAATTGTTGTGGGTTAGGCACCACTACGCGCAGGCTAACCATGCCGGTATTTTCATCCACAGTAACATCGGAAAATTGCAACACGCCCGCTTGCGGGTAGGCGCTGCCATCTTCCAAAAACAGGGAGACAGGCGCTTCGTTTGGATTTTGCGCCGTCACTTTGCCGCTGGCGACCCATTGCTTGAGGCGCAGCAGATCGGCGGTGGACTGGCGAACATCCACATACATAGGGTCAAGCTGCTGGATGGTGGTTAGTGCCACGCCCTGTTGGGCGGTGACCAGCGCGCCTTCGGTTACCGCTGAGGTGCCGATCCGGCCACTGATTGGTGCGGTGATCTTGGTGTAGCCTAAATTGATGCGCGCGCGCTTGAGGTTAGCTTGCGCGGCGAGCACATCGGCTTGCGCTTGTTTGCGCTGGGCATCGGCGTCATCGTATTCCTGCTGACTGATGGAATGTTTTTGCAGCAAATTGACATAACGCTTCAGACGCAAGTCTGCGGTGCGGGCACTGGCTTGGGCGCGCGCAAGCGCGGCACTAGCTGAGGCGACATCGGCTTCATACAGCGCGGGATCGATCTGGTACAACACATCACCGGCTTTAACATCACTGCCTTCGGTGAACAGACGCTTGAGGATCAATCCGCTCACTTGTGGGCGCACTTCGGCAATGCGTAACGCCGAGGTGCGACCGGTGAGATCGGTGGTCAGTTGCAAGGGCGCTTGTTGTAGTGTGACAACATCCACCGCCGCTGGTGGCATCTGGCGTCCTCCTTCGGGAGGGGCTTCTTTACAGCCGGTCAGCAAGCTGGCTGTCAGCACGGTCAGGAGCGTGGCATAAGCGAAAGGTCGTTTTTGCATGGTTTGCATAGAAAATTACAGCCTCTGTCTTCCATGGTAGGCACGTACGGAGAAGCTTCCGATTGGCACCTTGGTTCGGGATCTATAATATACATACATTCATGAATGTATGTAACAGGGTGCGGGTGAATTAACAGGCAGCATGTCACACATAATGAGACATAAATCGGCCGGAAAATTCAGGATTACTGCGTTACAATGGCAAATTCAGCGAGCTGTATCTCATTTGGTCAGCTGCTATTACACGGAGTTACACGAGGGCAATGTGAGGATGCCGAGATAGTGGAGGCAGGTGAGTAGGGTTGCCTTGTCAGAGCGTATTTTCCGTTTCTCTAACAGATTATGGCCAGAAAAACCAAAGAAGAAGCACAGGAAACTCGGCGCCACATTATGCACACCGCGTTGGCGCAATTTTGCCAGCGTGGCTTAGCACAAACGCGGTTATCCGATATTGCGCAAGCGGCCGGCGTGACGCGCGGAGCTATCTATTGGCATTTTGCGAATAAAGAGCAGCTATTTACCGAATTGTGGGAAGAGTTGTGCACGCCATTGGCGGCGCAGCTACGCGCGTGTGTGCAAGAGCAAGAATCCGATCCGCTCGGGCGGTTACGTGAGTTTTTGGATGCGGTGCTGAGCAATATTGTCTCGGAGCCGGTGTTGCACGATATGTTCCGTCTGCTGTTTAGCTCCGATGTGCAGGAAAGTGATAATCAGGACATCCGCGCCTACATGAGCCAGCACTCAGCGGGATTTTTCAGCGATCTGCGCGCGGTACTCGAGCATGCTAAAGCTTGTGGTCAACTGCCCGCCGAGCTGGATGCGGCGCGTTATGCCACTTTTATGCATTGCACCATTGATGGCTACATCATTAACTGGCTGAATTTCCCGGAGCGGGTTTGTTTGGCGCGCGATCGGGCGTTTATTCTCGAGACCTTGTTTGCGGCGTTGCCAGTGCCGCCGAGTGGCGACGTATAAGCGAAGGTGATTGGTCTTTATGGGTCTGGGTAACGATTTCGTTGCCAGCCGGTCTCTAATAGTACCATGCCTTGAGTAACTACATACCTCTAGTAACTGTATACCTCTAATAACAAGGCCCACCTCGCAAAAGCGGGTGGGCCTTGTGTTAAGAACTCACGAGGTTAGCACTTTATGGTATTAGAACTTGCGGCCATGGCATCCATAGCCACGACCATGAGCATCGTTATGAGATCAGCCGTGATGTGGGCACTGACTCATATCCAATCCTAATGCAGTGGCAACCCCCATCCCGTAAGCCGGATCGGCGCGATAGCAGTTGCACACATGACGCCATTTGATGTGCTCGTCCACACCGGTCATCGCGCGAGCGGTATTCTCGAACAGGCGCTGCTGCTCATCGGCGCTCATCAAACGGAACAAATCTCCCGGTTGTTGGAATGGATCATCGCCCAGCATGTGGTCGTAGTGATCGGCGTCGCCATTGATGGCCAGTGGCGGCTCGGCGAATGTCGGCTGCTGTTCCCAACGCTGGTAGCTGTTTGGCTGAATGCTTGGCGTGCGACCGCCATTACCATCTACGCGCATTGCGCCATCACGGTGGAATGACATCACAGGGCAGCGCGGTGCGTTAACTGGGATCTGGTGGTGGTTAACGCCCAAACGGTAGCGTGCGGCATCGCCATAGGAGAACAGGCGGCCTTGCAGCATTTTGTCTGGCGAGAAGCCAATCCCCGGAACGATAGTGCTTGGCGCGAAAGAGGCTTGTTCCACTTCGGCAAAGTAGTTATCTGGGTTACGGTTGAGCTCCAGCACACCCACCTCAATCAGTGGATAGTCTTTATGGGACCAGACTTTGGTCAGGTCAAACGGGTTAACGTGATACTGTTCAGCGGCTTTTTCTTCCATGATCTGCACATACAAGGTCCAGCGCGGGAAGTCGCCTTTATCAATGCTTTCCAGCAAATCACGTTGGAAGCTTTCACGATCGTTTGCCACGATAGCGGCTGCTTCGGCATCAGTCAGGTTTTTGATGCCTTGCTGGGTGCGGAAGTGGAATTTTACCCAGAAGCGCTGATTATCCTGATTGATAAAGCTGTAAGTGTGGCTACCAAAGCCGTGCATATGACGGTATGAGGCCGGAATACCGCGGTCACTCATGGTGATGGTCACTTGGTGCAGCGCTTCAGGCAGCAGTGTCCAGAAATCCCAGTTGTTATTGGCAGAACGCATGTTGGTGTACGGATCGCGTTTTACCGCATGGTTCAAATCAGGGAATTTGAGCGGATCTTTTAAGAAGAACACGGGAGTATTGTTACCCACCAGATCCCAGTTACCTTGCTCGGTATAGAATTTCAGCGCAAAACCACGAATATCCCGCTCAGCATCTGCCGCGCCGCGCTCACCGGCGACGGTAGAGAAACGCGCGAATACTTCGGTTTTTTTGCCGATTTCGGCAAACAGGCTGGCTTTGGTATAGGCAGTAATGTCATGGGTCACGGTGAAATGGCCATACGCGCCAGAGCCTTTAGCATGCATACGGCGCTCTGGGATCACTTCGCGATCAAAGTGCGCCAGTTTTTCCAGGAACCAGACATCTTGCATCAGCAATGGGCCGCGCGGTCCGGCAGTCATTACGTTTTGGTTATCAGGTACCGGCGCGCCAAATGCGGTGGTCAGTTTATGGCTGTGTTCATTTTTTTGTTCTGACATGAAAATCATTCCTTCGCTAAAAATCTGAACCAGCATAGCTCTCTTTAAAACGAAATGATGTCAGGTTTTACCAATCATTCTTATCTATAAAAACAATCAAACAAAATAATGCAATGGGAGGCCGGCAAGTTCAGCGTCCAAATAAAAATGTGTATTGCAATTTGTTGTGCTGTGTATCGGGTAGTTGTAGCTGGCGAGAATAAATGACATCCGATGTATCTAGATTATTTTTGTAAGGTGGATGTTAATTTTCACGTAATGTGAGGGAAGAGTCGTTTTTAATACGTAACTCGCCAAGTGTACCCACAAGTCGGAAAATTAATAAAACTTGAGCGGATTTTTATTGTTGGGCTGTAGGGATGGGACTAACGTTAAACCCATGCGATGCAACGTGAATATAAAGTTAAACAGTTAAGCAGTTAAGCAGTTAAGCAGTTAAGCAGTTAAAGAATAGGTGCTGACGATAATTGCTTTAGCTCTGGTTAGTTTGGTTCTTATTTTTATTAAACGTTTTATTGAACGTTTTATTAAATAGCGAGCTATTAATGAATTAGCCATTGATGAATGAGTGAGAGCGAGAATGGGTTAGCACTTGTTGATATCGATATTTCTAGCAAGACTTTTGTTCAATACGACTCAATTTAAATGTCCAATATTTAAATGTCTTAAGATGTAATATTTAAATAGAACATGCGAATAGTTGCTCAATGAGGATGTCAAAATGAAAAATTGTCACTCAAACTGCTCCGAGCATAATGGTTCTCTAAATGCCAATAAAAAATGGGCAAAATATCGTCGAGATATGTTGTCTTCTTTCCCGTCTCCATTTAATGAAGGTGCGGACTCATTATCCGAATCGATCGCTCACGCGGTACGCAATTTAAATAAACTGCGTCCTGATGCACAGGGCCCAGCTTATTTAGGGAGCGATCCTGCGTTAACCATTGATTTTGACAAGGTTAAACAGGTTGAACTGAACCCAGGGATGACCCCTGTGGGTGAAGTGATCGATCAAACCACCAAACTGTTTGAAGGTTTACCAAACTGGGGTCATCCGTTGACCATGTGTAACGTGATCCCACAGGCTAACTCAGCCTCCATTGTGGCTGCGGTGTTGTCTGAGATTTTCTCACCTAACATTTTGGAAGGAGAATATTCCTGGAACGTACACCGCGCTGAGCTGGAAAGTGCCGGTATGCTGGGGAATTTGATTGGTTGGAATCCACTGCATACCGGTTGTGTGTATACCTACGGTGGCTCAGGTTGCTGGACTTACCATGTCAAATACGCGCTGACCCGTGTGTTGCCTGATTCGCGTCATACCGGTATTCGTACCGATGCCAAAGTCATCTGTTCACAACAAGCGCACTACACCATGCTGAACAGTACTGACTGGATGGGGCTGGGGATGGATAACATCATCACCGTGCGTACCGATCCAGAAACCAATGCGATGGATTTGGCTCATCTGGAAGAGATTTTAAAACAGCTGCAAGCTGAGAAAACACCGGTGGCTTCTGTGGTCTGTACTATGGGGACAACCGATGCGAACGCCTTTGACCCAGTGGCGGGGGTGCGTAAACTGCTGGATCAATATCCAAACGCTGAGCCTTACGGCAAAGCATTGCTGTATTGCGATGCGGTAGTGTGCTGGTCTTGGCTGACCTTCAAAAAATATGATTTCGTGGCTAACCCACTGGAATTTACTGATGAGTTGCTGCCATTTATCAAACACAACTATCAGTGTCTGGAAGCCATGAAATATGCCGATGCGGTGGGTATCGACTTCCACAAAGCCGGTTGGACTCCATACGCCAGCAGCTGCTTCGTGTATAAAAACAGCAGCGAATTTGAAACTATCTTGAAACGTCCTGGCTCTGCGTACTTGCAACCTCGTTCACCGTACAACCCACTGGATTACACCTTAGAAGTGTCTCGTGCGGCAACCGGTGCCTTAGCGGGTTGGGCAACCTTGAAATTCTTCGGTTATGAAGGTTTCCAAGCGATTTTGGGCGGTATTTTAGAGAACCAGTTCTATCTGCGTGAACGCCTGCATGAAAAAGCCGACATGGTTTGCGTCAACCCAGATAACTTCGGTCTGGTCACTCTGTTCCGTGTCTATCCACGTGATGTGATTGCGCATGAGCAGTATGAGCGTGAACTGACCGATCCGGCTTACAAAGCACAGTTGATGAAATACAACGAACTGACTTTGAAAGTGGGGGACAAACTGTATCACTGGTTCCGCAGTGGCAAAAAAATCAATGGCAAATTCACCCCTTATCTGAGCTTCAGTACTGGTTTCCGCGTCACCGAATATAACCGTGACGGTGCTGATCCCGATGCCAAAGTGTTTGCACTGAAAGCGTTCCCAATGAACGTCTTTATTACCGAGGACATCATGCAGCATGTGGTTGACTGTGTTCAAGCAGCCCGCGATGAAGTGATGGCCGAGGAAAATGCATAACGGCGCATCACACGGGAGTTGATCCTGTCTGGGAGCGTGCTGAAAAGGGACGCTCCCTTTTTTCTGGCAGGACGTTCAGAAGTGGAGTGGGATCCCCACAGGGGATCGGAGGATTTGCTATGTCATCTTCTGAGAACAAAACTGGCGCCGGACGCTCGGTGGCCAAAATCAGTGTGCTGGCCTTGGCAGTGATGAACATCACCACCGTGGTCAGTTTGCGGGGGCTGCCTGCAGAGGCGGAGTACGGGATCACATCGGCGTTTTATTATCTGTTCGCGGCGGTGTTTTTCTTAATTCCGGTGGCGTTAGTAGCCGCAGAGCTGGCGACCGGTTGGCCACAAAAAGGCGGGGTGTTCCGCTGGGTGGGCGAGGCGTTTGGCCATCGTTGGGGGTTTGTGGCTATCTATTTGCAGTGGCTCGCGACCACCATTTGGTTTCCTACCGTATTGATCTTTGCTGGGGTGGCTCTGGCCTATATCGGTCCGCATCCGGTGAGTGATGCCTCATTAGCCAGTAATCGCCTGTACACCATCTGCATTATTTTGGGCGTGTATTGGATTGCAACCTTGGTGACACTGCGCGGTCTGCGTTCGTCATCACGGTTGGCAACCTTGGGCGGGCTAATCGGGACCATTATTCCGGCAGCTGTGCTGCTGATCCTGACCGTGCTGTATGTGCTGGGTGGTAATACCGTGCACTTTGTGGCGTCAGCCAGTGATTTCTTCCCTGATTTGAGCAAACTGAACAATCTGGTACTGGCGGCAAGTATTTTCCTGTTCTTCGGCGGTATGGAGATCAATGCCGTACACGTGGTTGAAGTCGAGAATCCTTCCCGTAATTACCCGATCGCGATTATCAGTGCGGCGGCGGTGACCGTGGTGATCTTTGTGTTTGGTACTCTGTGTATCGCCACCTTGATCCCGCAAAATGATATTAATTTGGTACAAAGTCTGCTGGTGGCCTACAACGCACTGTTTGCTCACTTCGGTATGCCTTGGCTAGGTCAGCTGATGGCGGCTGCGCTGGCGTTTGGTGTGTTGGGGCAAATCACCGCGATTGTGGCGGGCCCGTCTACCGGTTTGCTGCAAGTTGGGCGTGAAGGCTATCTGCCACCTTTCTTGCAAGCGACCAACAAAAATGGTGTGCAGTCACATATCCTGTTCTTCCAAGGCTTGATTGTCAGTGTGATCTCCATTTTGCTGGTGGTGCTGCCGTCTGTGCAGTCGGCGTATCAGATCTTAGGTCAGCTCGCCTGCATCTTGTATCTCATCATGTACATCATGATGTTTGCTGCCGCCATTTACCTGCGTTACTCCCAACCCAATACACCGCGTCCGTATCGCGTTCCCGGCGGTAATCTGGGGATGTGGATCATCGCGGGGATGGGTTTTTTAGGCTCGGTCGTGGCTTGCGTGTTGAGCTTTATTCCACCATCTCAAATCTCAGTGGGTAATCCAGAGTCCTACGTACTGATTTTGTTGATCGGTACCGTGGTGTTCTTTGCCATTCCGCTTTGGATTTATGCCTGCCGTAAACCGCAGTGGAACTGCCAAGCTGAGTCAGACAAACAATAACGTTACGCGCTTAACCGGTGATCTTTATTGCCGGTTAAGTCGTCTCTGCGCAATTGAAGGAGAGTCATGTATGCGTGCCGTTAAAACCGGTGCTGTAGCGGCCACCCTGACCGCCGGTACTTTTGCACTCATGAATATTACCACGGTGGTCAGTTTGCGTGGCTTGGCGGCAGAGTCGGAATATGGCCTCAGCGCCGTATTTTTCTATCTGTTTGCAGCGCTATTTTTTCTGATCCCCGTGTCATTGGTGGCCGCCGAACTGGCGACCGGTTGGCCGCAAGAAGGCGGCGTATTTCGCTGGATTGGTGCGGCGTTTGGTCAGCGGTTGGGTCTGTTAGCGATTTATTTGCAGTGGCTGGCGACCACCATTTGTTTTCCGACCATGCTGATTTTTGCTGCCGTGGCCTTGGCGTATACAGGTAATTATCCAGCGCATAATGCTGAACTGGCGGCCAGTAAAGATTACACGCTGGCGGTGGTATTGGCCGTGTACTGGTTGGCGACTTTTATCACGTTACACGGGGTAAAATCGGCCTCGCGGATCAGTGCGCTAGGCGGTTTAATCGGGACGCTGATCCCGGCGTTGATTTTGCTGGTCTGTGGGATTTGGTATGTCGCCAGTGGTCATCCGGTGCATCTGGCGTGGTCGTGGGATGGGCTGCTGCCGCAGCATATGCAGTGGCAAACTTGGGTATTGGCGGCCAGTATTTTTCTCTATTACTCAGGGATGGAGATCAATGCGGTTCACGTGCGTCAGTTGGAGCAGCCATCGCGTAATTATCCATTGTCGATTGCCATTACGGCGGTCGTCACCGTGGTAGTACTGATTTTGGGGACGTTGACCATCAGCGCCGTATTGCCGCATAACGACATGAATCTGGTGCAAGGGTTACTGCATACCTATGACCTGATTTTCAGTGCGATGGGCTGTCCGTGGTTAGGCCAAATTTTGGCGGCGATGTTGGCCATCGGGGTGCTGGGGCAGGTGACTGTGATTGTGGCTGGCCCGTCCAGTGGTTTGCTGGTGGTGGGTCGCGAAGGGATGCTGCCGCGTTGGATGCAGCAGGTTAATCGTCATGGGGTGCAGCGCAATATTTTGTTGCTACAAGGGGCGATTGTCAGCGTGCTGTCGATAGTGCTGGTCTGTTTGCCATCCGTGCAGGCGGCGTTTCAGATTTTAGGGCAGTTGTCGGGGCTGTTATACCTGCTGATGTACATCTTGCTGTTTGCTGCGGCGATCGCGCTGCGTTACCGCGCGCCGGACGTGGTGCGTCCGTACCAAATTCCGGGGGGAAAAACAGGGATGTGGTTAGTCGGCGGGGCCGGATTTTGTGCTACCGGTGTGGCCTTTATCCTGAGTTTTATGCCGCCGTCTCAAATTGTGGTCGGCAGTGCGGCCTTGTATGTCGGGATTTTGATCGTCGGCGCCATTGGCTTTGTGTCTGTACCGTTTATTTTGTACGCCTTGCGTCGTCCAGAGTGGAATACCGCGGGGAATAACACTAAGGCGTAACATTGCTTGGACTTGCGTGAGGGGGCGAATAGCACTGACAACATTTTGCTTCACTTTAGTCAATCATCGGCAAGGGCGCGGGATAAATCCGCGCCCTTTTGTGTTAGCGAGATGAATGTTAATTCGTACGCACACTAACCGCGATGATGCTGTCGCCTTTATCGGTTATTCAATCGATTGTGGCTGTTTGCGCAGCTCTCTTGGGCACATAGCAAAACGCTGGTGGAAGAGGGAGGAAAAATAGGCCGCAGAGCCATAACCTAAGTTGCCGGCGATCTCGGTGATCGGCAGCGCGCTTTGCCGTAAAAGGCGTAGCGCTTCTAGCATTTTGATTTCATGGATAAAGTTAACCAATGAGCCAACCTCTTGTGTGGCTTTGCGCCGTAAGGTTGCTTCTGACATATGACAGGCTTGTGCAAGTTCAGGGATACTCCAACTGCGGCTCAGATCGACCATCACTAATGCGCGCACTTGGCTGGCCAAGGGTTGTCCTACATGGTCGCACAGAATACTGATCACTTGGGGATTGTGGTTTACCAAGGCGTTGAGAAGTAAGTGCACCAGCGTTTGTGCTTGGAATTGCTCACTAATTTCTTCTTGCTCTTCAGTAGTATGTTCTACGGTATGCTCTGCGGTATAGGCTACCGAGTTCTGCGCGGAGCCGAACAATTGACCTAAGACGAACTCCGGCACCGGTTGTTGCAACAAGTTAGGTAAGCTGCACACATCTTGGCAACCGGCCGCATGCAAACGTGTGTGTCTTTGGCGCTGCGCTAACGCGTTGTAGTTTAGATTAAATGAACCAATCCATTCAGCGCTAAGCCCTAAACTGCGCATATTGGGTGTCAGTGACGCATGGTAAGGCTGTAAACGACAATGACGGCCGCTATTGAGTAATAGTGCATCGCCCTTGCGGCACAGGATCTTTTGCTGATTGACCTCGAGAACAAAGTCACCATCATCCGCCCAAATCAATAATCGCTCTGGTGTACTGAAATCTGCAGCAGGAAGGCCAGATAAATGCTCTAACGTGAAGTTTGTGACCGGATGCGGCTTACTTTGCGTCGTATGTGTGGCATGTGTCGCTCTGGCCAACACGGTTTCGGTCACGGATACCGGTGATGAGAATAAAGTTCGCAGCAAATAGACCTCCTCGAAATGCGAGTTAGGCGTGATCCGATATCGGCATCACGCTAACTCTTTGCCATACCCTAGCATGGGCATTGATTGCTGGAGGTGACGGTACTTAAGTGAATGTGTCGTAGTGTATCGTTTTAACGCGCGAGCAAAGTAAAACGCTAGCCGATGAAAACGACAATGAAACCGGTTTAACTATCTGGCTTTAAACGCATTTTTGTCTAGATTGTGCTTTTTCATTTTCAAATACAGCTTTTTGCGTGGAATACCGAGATGGTTGGCGGTTTCAGTGATCTTGCCGGAAAAGATAAACAGCGCATCTTCTAAGAGTTTGCGTTCGTAGTCATTTAGCATTTCATCCAGATCGCCACTGACTGGCGCGACCGATTTGTCAGCCTGCTTACTGAGGGTATCCACCATGCCAATCGCATAAAGCTCGGCGACATGCTTTAACTCTCGGATATTGTTATGCCAAGTATGTTCTTCGAGTTTATAGATATATTCATCGATAAACTCGGGTGTTTCTTTACCTAAGCGGAGGCAGGATCTTTTTACAAAATGGATAAATAATGTTCTGATATCTCGCTTGCGATTGCGTAGTGCGGGTAGCGTAATGCGAAACTGCGATAAAAAATAATACAGTTCAGGCAGTAAAGCTCCTTGCTGTAATAAACTGTCTGCATCGTGTTGAATAATGAAGATAAAGCGCAGCTTTTTAACCTCAGCGCGATCATTTTCCAACAGAAACATCGTAAGCCATTGTTGGTGCGGTAACGAGAGCTGCTCAGGGCTAATAATCAGGCATGAACCATAGGCACATTGCTTGATTTGCATTTTGAATTGTTCAAAGTCATCATGAATAACAGCATTGAAAATCAGCTGCGGGTGTTCATGCCGTGCACTTAACTCGAGCAGCAATTCAGCGATCGTATTTTTCCCGGTGCCCGGTTCTCCGGCGATTAAAATGTCTTTGTCCATTTGCGAGAACAGGGAGACTTGCTCTCGGATGAGATTAATCTGTGGGCTATTGCCGAGCAAGGATTTCTTTAGCGATTTCTTAATTTCATATTTACGATTTAAACGTGCAACACGCTGTTGGCTGATGGTTTTGATTTTTTCCAATAACAGCGGCGGGTTTATCGGTTTTTCAATAAAATCACTAGCACCTTTGGTCATCGCGTTGACGGCCAAAGGAATATCGCCATGCCCGGTGATCATCACGACCGGCAGTTCCGGATCAATCTCCATGCACTTAAGCAACACATCCATACCATTCATTTCTGGCATGTAGATATCACAGAGGATGATGCCGGAAAAGTCAGCGGTTATAAATTCTAATGCACGATGCGGAGATGAAAAACATTTCACTTTATAGCCAGATAGGCTAAGTAAATGTCGATAGGATTCTAATACATCACTGTCATCATCGATAATAACGATAGTGATATCTTGTAGTGAAATATTAGTCATGATTAAACTCCAAAATAATCATCGCACCTTTATTTAATGCCGATGCTAAATAGATGTCGCCGTGTAAGCCTTTGGCCAGAGAGCGGGAGATAGATAGCCCAAGGCCTAATCCTACCTCTTTGGTACTGATAAATGGCGTGAATAATTTTTCAACAATATCGGGCGCAAATCCGTTACCACTGTCTGAAACTGATAGCGTCAAATTACGTGTATTATAATCGAGCAGATCCACGTGAATAACCGGCTTTGTTGAACCCGCCATCGCATCTAACGCATTAACATAGAGATTGATCAATATTTGCTCGAAATGCGTTTGATTCAGTGGCCACAGGGTTTCGCTGGGAATATGATTATATAACGAGCATTGTTCCTTTTTCGCGCGTGATTCAACCAAGGCTAATGAATCTTGTACCAGCGTATTGACATCACAAACGGTCAATGTGGTAGCTTGTGGCGATTTTTTGGAGAATGCGCGTAGATTAGTGATGATTTTGCGCATGCGTTCGGCAAGTGCGCTGATTTTTTCAATGCTGGCTTGTAATGTCTGATCGCCCGATTTAATTGCCTGAGCGTGACTGGTATACAGATACATATTCATCGCCGAAAGTGGCTGATTTAATTCGTGTGCAAGACTGGTCATGGTCTGACCTAATACCGCCATTTTGGCGGTTTGAATGAGGTCATCCTGCATTTGAATACGTTGTTGAATTTCTGTCTTCAGTTCAATATTTTTACGGCGTAAACTCTCAGTTTGCTTGTTAACCAGACGTTGTAACCGCTTCCGGTTAAGCTCTTGTTTTGTAATGTCAGTCAGCGTAATGATAAATTTATCTTTTGCGCCTTGTTGGTAAGTGTTTATGTAAAATGAGTAATATTCTGTCTCGTTGGCACTCGCGGCATCGAGCATATGAGAAATAATAATCTCATGACCTTGCTGATAGCGTGATGCAGATTGATCACCAAACAACGCTTGAATAACTTTTTGATTTTTATCGGAGAATAACTCCCAAATCATTTTTGGTCTATCATCGATATAGTGTAATACTTCAGCGGCTTTACTATTGATCGACTCAATCAAGCCATTGGTTTTGCATGTAATGATGCAGGCATGGGTATTGTTGATAAGATTCAGCGCATCTAGGCGCTGGATCTCTTTCATCTGAGCGCAAAAGGCATGTAACTCATTACTGAGTGCTGAGATTTCATCGTGGCCATCAATTTTAGCAATGTTATAGTCGGTTTGTCTGATGACCTTACTGATATTGCTGCTCAATACATTGAGTCGATTAATAAAGTGCTTTTTAATTAATACCACCGCAGTGAAAAGACTGAGAGAGGTGGTCACCAGTAAGATGATGAATAAGAGTTTATTACCTTGTTGCGTGGTTGCATTGGTGGTGGTGATAAGCGTTTGCAGCTTGTGTTTGGATGTGAGCAGTGATTGTCCAATCTGCGCTTTGTATTCAGTAATGGCACTGTTTAATCGCTTCTTAACGGATGCTAGCTCACTGTCCGTTGCTCTAAGTTGGTTAATGGTGCTATGCAATTCTCCGTTGTACTTGGCCACTAACAAGAGGGCAGAGATAATTTGGCGATGAGAGACCGTTGATGGATAGCTTTTCAACACTTCCAATGAGCGGTTGATGTCATCAATTTTGGTTTGGATAAACAAAAATGTTTGGTTTACATCACGATGATGATTATCCGCCGACACTTCATTGAGTAAGTTGGTCAACTCATTCTCATCCATCACTAGCTGTTGCATATAGGAGAGCTCGGTCAACATCGTGGTAACCGATTCTTTAGTATGCGAGTAATGGATTTGCCCGTTAATATTCCAACTGATTTCTTGCAGTAACGGCCTCGCTTCCTCTATCGCGTCATAGTGGAGGGCATTGATCAAATCACGCGCTTTAATCAATTGGTTAGACAGCGCAATCTTATGCTTAATCAATTTACTTTGTTCAAAAGTCAGTGCTTTGACTTTCTGATTAATAGCGCGCAGGTGAGTATCTTGCGTATCCGTTAGATTCTCAAGTTCAGTGACTACGGTATTAATTTTATGCTCTTTTCTAATGATATCTGTAATTGCGGAAGCGTTAGAGATATCCGCTACCAATAAAAGCAATTGGTTGCTTCGCGTATCGATTTCATGTTGTGCATTAACGGCACTAATGTTGCTGGCTAGTGTGATCGTGATGTTATTGGATAAGGATGACCAGACAAAATAGCCGATACAGCCTGTTATAAAAGTCAGTGATGATTGTAATAGGCAAAACAGCATGAGCCGTTTTCCTAACGGAAAGTGAGCCAGCATAATCAGTTACTCTATGGTACGCAGTATATCTAATGCTTTATCGATATTGAGCCGAAATTTCTTCTCGAGTGATTCGCTGAACATCACTCGCTCATGGGATTGAGGCGGCAGGTTCGCGAGTTGCAATACATGGGCCGATTCTGACTGCGCCTGAGTAATAATCGGTGTAGAAAGTAGCTGTTTTGCTTGCGTAATTTTATGTTGTTCTGCGGAAGTGAGACGGCGTTTTTCTTTCTGGTGAATATCTCCCCACACTTGTTGCAATATCGGCGTATGTGCCACGATCGTTTTATCAAACAGTAATTTGACCAAATTGCTCCGATTAAGCATCAACGTCTGATCGACAGAGTAGGGTTTTTCGGGTGATTGCTCACTGGTTTGTATCGCGTGTTTTTTAAACGCCCGCATCGCATGGCGTTCATCGGTGGAAAGCTGTTGCAAATAGGCTAAGAAATCGTGTGTCGCTGCTTTATTCGCACTATTGTGGATGACGCCATAATAAACCGGAATGATCGGCCCTTTGCTGATCGGACGATAAGTGATGTATTTCAGTTTATCTTGTTGCTTGAGTGCGTAGCTATCAATGACGGGGCCAACACCGACAACGCCACGGGATACACTTTCAGACACGCCAAAACTGCGCGCTGACACGCCGCGTAAATTACCGCCGATTTCTAACAATAATTGCCACCCCGCATCCCAGCCGTATTGTTGTAAGATACTTTCGACCATAATGTGCGTTGTGCCGGAGCGTGAGGGCGAGCTCATGGTGATATGGCTATGAAATTCCGGTTTTGCCAGCGCCTGCCATGTGTCTGGTGGCGTAATATTGAGCTTTTTGAGATATTCTTGATTATAGATAAACACGGTTTCTGAATAGGCGAACGGAATAAAAGATAGAGTGCTGTCTAGCATTCCGTTATTTTTTTGTAATGCATTAAACAAAAAGGGTGACGAAGAAAGCACAACATCCGGTTGTACCCGACCATCATTTAACAAACGAAGAACGGATTCCGTTTTGCGATAAATAATATCGATATTTGCGCTAGGGCGATACTGTCGATAATCATCCAGCAGTTCGGATGAAATTTCCTCTGAGAATGATGTAATTATCGCCAGTGATTGCTCTTTGGCGTTGGCTGACGCTGGATAAATGGCCGTAAATAGCATGCCAACAAACAGACGAATTATAATTATTGCTCTGTACATTCTGTGGATGACTTCAAAGTTTTGTAAGTGAATAAAAAATTAAACACGTAAAGATAAAAACAAGTTGAGATAAATTGGTACGCTGGTTTGTATTATACGACGCAAATTTGACACAACACAGCATCGCTATTCCCAAAACTGACACACCACACATGGTATTTGAGTCAATCACGACTCAAATTGCTGCTTTTGTCTCGTTTTCTCATTCATTTTACTTTGCTCCCAGCTTCATAACCCGCTCTCTGGAACACCGCTATCTCGTTAGTTCGCCAGCTATGCCAATCCTGGAGTGGCGAGATGATCATGATTAATACGTTATGAAGCCCATTAGTTACTTTCATTACAATGGGATGAATGAAATGTTTGATTTTTTTAAGACCAGAGCTGATAAGCCGGTGATCGAAGCATCATCCGAGCAAATCAAAAAGATCTATCGTAAATATCAATGGCAAGTTTTTCTCGGCTTGGTGTTTGGCTATGCCATGTTCTATGTAACACGCATGAGCTTAAACGTGGTGAAAAAACCGATGCTGGATGCGGGTATTGTTACCGTTGATGAGCTCGGTGTAATTGGTTCCGGTTTCTTGCTGACTTATGCGATCGGTAAATTCTCAAACGGATTTTTGTCTGATTACGCCAATATCGGGCGTTTCATGTCATTTTCCCTGTTGTTATCCGCCATCACCTGTATTTTGATGGGGATGAACACCGCCACCTTCTTCTTTGTCGGCTTGTGGGCGCTGAATGGTTGGTTCCAATCTGTGGGTTCGGCACCGTCATGTGTGTCTATTTTCCAATGGTTCTCACCAAAACAACGTGGTTCCGTTTACTCCGTTTGGGGTGGCTCACGTAACTTGGGCGAAGGGATCACCTGGGTTCTGACTGCATCTGTCGTGAGCTATTTTGGCTGGCGTGCAGGTTTTATCGGCGCGGGTTTGGCAACACTGGCGGCGGCGATCTGCATGTTCTTCGTGTTGAAAGACCGTCCACAAACTTATGGTCTGCCAACCCCAGCTGAAGCGTTCGGGGAAGAGAGCGAAATCAAAAAAGCGGTTAACCCGCAAGAGATCCGCAAGGCACAGCTGTTTGCTATTAAGCAGCCTACCGTATGGTTGATTGCTGCTGCTTGTGCGGCGATGTATGTCTCGCGTTATGCGATGAGCTCTTGGGCCGTACTGTATCTGCAATCGCAAAAAGGCTACAGCCTGATTGATGCTGGCTTTGCCATGTCATCCTACCCGATTGCCGGTTTCTTCGGGGCTATCTTAGCCGGTGTGATCTCCGACAAACTGTTCCACTCTAATCGTCATATTCCAACACTGCTGTACGGTTTGGCTAACGTAGGTGGTATGTGCTTGATGTTCTGGGGCCCACAAAGCCGCGTGATGGATGCAATTGCGCTGGGCCTGATTGGTTACGCGATTGGCGGTTTGGTGGTGTTCTTGGCGGGTCTGACGGCTTGCGACCTGATGCCAAAAACAGCGGTTGGTGCGGTAAAAGGCTTCATCGGTTTGTGCTCTTATGTAGCGGCATCAGCGCAAGAGTTGGTTTCTGCGGCGCTGATTAAAACCTCCGAAGTGAATGGCGTGACCATGTATGATTTTTCTACCGTGAAATATTTCTGGCTTGGCGCAGCCGTGACGTCCGTTATTTTGGCCATGACCGTATGGAATGCCAAAAAAGTCGTTGATTATTAATACCTGCCACATCAACAACGTGAAATAAACGTAATTAAATAAGCGGTCAAGGTAACAGTGGCCGCTTATTTATCAGTAAGGTTTAGCTTATGCGCAAGACAAAGATTATTGCCACCTTAGGCCCCGCATCCAATTCATTGGAAAAGATTTCAGATCTTATTATGGCGGGCGCGAATGTATTTCGACTGAATTTTTCTCACGGCACTCAAGAACAACATCAGAAAACTGCGGCATTAGTGCGTGTGGCTGCGGCGAACTTAGGGCAAGAAGTAAAAATTCTGGCTGATCTGCAGGGGCCTAAAATTCGGATCCGCAATTTTTCCGCTGGTGAAGCGGTTATTTGTAATGGTGAGTCGTTTACGCTGCATGCCGATCCACAGGTGATGGGCGATCATCACGGTGTTGCGTTGGATTATCCTGAATTATTACAGGATATCGCCTGCGGCGATCGTTTAATGCTAGATGATGGCAAGATTCAATTGCAGGTCGAGGCGATTGCCGATGACCACGCATTGACTACCGTGATTCAAGGCGGGATTTTAAAAGATCGTAAGGGAATAAATTTGTTGGGCGGGGGCTTATCGGCTCCAGCACTGACGGAAAAGGATCGGCAAGATTTGCGCGTCGCCACTGAGATTGCGGCTGATTTCATAGCTGTCTCTTTTCCTAAATCGCCGGCCGATCTTATTGAGGCTAAATGCTTAACGGCGCAAGCCGGCTCAAAAGCGCAAATTATTGCCAAAATAGAGCGCGCCGAAGTGGTGGATACCGATGCCAACATCATTGCCATGATCAATGAGGCTGATGGGGTGATGGTGGCGCGCGGTGATTTGGCGGTTGAAATTGGCGAAGCGCGCTTACCGGCGGCGCAAAAGCGTATTTTGCATTTGGCATCAGCAATGAATTGTCCTGCAATCACGGCTACGCAAATGCTGGAATCGATGATTCATAGTCCGGTTCCGACGCGAGCAGAAATTTTGGATGTGGCGAACGCCGTACTGGATGGCAGCAGTGCATTAATGCTGTCGGCGGAGTCAGCCAGTGGTGCTTACCCTGTAGAGGCCGTCGCGATGATGAATCGCATCATCAGCGGTATTGAGAAAGACATGCTGAAATATCCGGAGGTGCTTAACTAAAAAATAAATTTGTTTCGCTATGGCGAGAGGGCGTTTTCAGGTTTTCGCTATGTCTCGTCAGTATTTCTCTGTAAGTCTGTTCTGTATTTATAGAGAAATATACTGAGTTCTATCATGTGGTATCTTTTGTAGTGGGTGATTTTTGACCCAGGTCAAGAATGAAACCGTTAGCCATCCTTTCAATAGGATGGCTTTTTTTTTCATGCAATACTTGCTAGTCAAGGATGAAATAATAAGCAGGATTGTGATGCCGAAACAAGGAATGAATACGGTTGCACATGCTGAGAGCACGATTCGGACGAGGAAAAAATATTACCTGCTATTCAAGGTAATGATTATTCTTGTTTTCATCACGCTGATTATCTCGTTTGCGATTGCCATTATAAATTTTCACGCTTACTCAGAACGCCAAGTTAATGGGTATAAACACTTATTATTCACATTAGGGAACTCATATTTATATGAGCATGTGCGCGGGAGTGAAAATCAACTCCAAGCATTAGAATCTCGTCTGAATAAGCAGGAAATTGCTGCCGGAGGGCAGGTCTTTACCGATGTTTGGCCAATCGTACATAAAATAAAATTAGAAGAAGATCATCATATCTTTTTCTACAACGCAATGAGTGGCCGCGTTGATGCATATCCCCTATGGGTTCAACCTGAGCATTATGATGCGACCATACGTCCGTGGTATCAATTGATTGAACAGCATACTTATTTACCGCAGTGGATTGGGCCTTACGTAGAAGCGAGTGGGGCGACTCGGGTGCTGACGCTCGGTAAAGCCATTACATCTGATTCAGGCAATACCTTAGGCGCATTAATGGTAGATATGCCACTTAGCTCGATTGATAAGCTGTTGTCTCGTATGGTTGCCGATGATTCGATTACTTTGTTTGTTCGCCATGACGGCTCTGAAAATACACGCGATATTATTTCAGTGATCAATCCGCGCTTGATGCCCAAGGTGCTGCCAACCGCAGAAAATACCTACTCCTCTTTACAAGGCTTAAAACAGGGTGTTTTTTTACGCCAACCACTCTCTTATGTGCCCTGGGAAATTGGTATCTATGTGCCGGTGGATAATTTTCGGCAGGCATTTATGCATGAGTTTGTCATGTTGGTCATTCCTATCTCCTTAATTGTATTGCTTTCTGCATTAGGATTGCGTGCATTACTTAAAATATTTCGCCAAGAGTTAGGGTTAGTGGAGCAAGAGTTCACGCTGTTATCAGAAAATCAAACGTCACAGTTAGATAAAGAAGCGCACAATGCATGGTTTGTGGATAGAAGTATTTCGGTACTTAAAGAGCATTATAAAACCTATCATTTAAGTTTACGTCTTGATCCATTGACGAAAATTTTTAATCGCCGCGCTTTTGATGAAGATATGGCGCTGGCCGTGCAGCATAACACCCACTTTGTATTGGTCTTGATTGATGTCGATCGCTTTAAGCTGATTAACGATACCTGGGGGCATGCCTTTGGTGATGCGGTGCTCCGCCGCGTCTCTGGCGTGCTGGCCGAAGAGCTGGGCGTGGCGCATGTGTATCGCATCGGTGGTGATGAGTTTGCGGCTATACTGCCACTGCAAGGGCGCGCACTGACTTCGGTATTAGAGCAACTCCAGACGGTGATCCGCGCATTACGTTGGCGGGAAAATAGCTGCCGAGTAACTTTGAGTATGGGCGTAGCAAATGGCCCACAACCGGCGGCAGTATTGTTTGAGCAAGCTGACCAAGCGCTATATAAGAGCAAGAGTGTGGGGCGCAATTGCTGGCATTGCTTTACGCGCCAAGACATTCGTGAAGGCATTGAAGAATCGGTAGATGGTTAAGGCCGCCGATCTTTGCGGCCTTACCATGATAATTAAGCTTGAGCGCTAAAATGTAGATGGCAAAACTTATTGGTAGTTAAAGCTGTCTGGGTGATTGGCTAAACTGCCACTGAGCGCAGCGAACAGCACCGTTTTACCATCAATGGATAAATCATCACTGACATTCAGCCAGGTCAGCTGTTGTGCGGTGCCGTCTTCATTGCTGCGTGACAGCACACCGGCCATGGTATGGCTTTGCGGTGAGTACAGCATCGCCAGTTGTTCAGCCGCACAGTCATGCGGTTTGCAGGCGCTGAATACCCAATATTCTTTGCCATCAAGGCGTACTGTTTGTGTTGGTGAATCGGTACTGCCTTTTTTGACCCACGCAGGCAGAGTGTGTTTGCCTTGCATCACGGTAAAGGCTTGGCTGGCGGCAGAATCCTGCTGCAACGAGCCCAGTGTCGGTAACTCTTGGGCATGGGCGGAAACAGAAGCCAGCGATAAACAGGATGCGAGTGACAGACTCAGTGCAATCAGTGTTTTTTTCATCATTTATTCTTGAGTAGTTCTTGATTAGTGAATGTATGCAACGTATTGCTCACATTAGCAGCCTGTCGGTGCTATTTCAATTGGCCAAACAATTAACAATCGCGAACGATGGAAAATAGAGAAGAAATAAAAACAGAGAAAAAATAAAAAGCGGGAAGATAAAGCACGGTGAGGATAAATAGCAAAAAGCCTGTCTTAATGACAGGCTTTTTATAATTCTGGTCGGTGAGAGAGGATTCGAACCTCCGACCCACTGGTCCCAAACCAGTTGCGCTACCGGACTGCGCTACTCACCGA
>PPYF01114246.1_pt1 | contig 31401 bp, 34 predicted proteins | sample 1559871 | NCBI WGS metagenome assembly PPYF01 (sample SAMN08240021, study PRJNA423297) | Human gut metagenome, whole genome shotgun sequencing project.
GACCCAGGTGGTGGGCCGGGCGGGCCGGGGAGACAAGCAGGGCCGGGCTGTGATCCAGACCTACACGCCGGAAAACGACGTGATCCAGTGCGCCGCCCGGCAGGATTACGGGCGCTTTTATGAGAGCGAGATCCGCCTGCGGCAGCTGCGCCGCTGTCCGCCCTTCGCGGACTGGTTCCTCTTCACCCTCTCGGGAACAGAGGAGGGGAGCGTGCTGCGGGCCGCCGCCTCCGTGCGGGAGGCATTGCGGCAGCTGTGGGGCGACGATCCGGAGACAGAGGTGCTGGGCCCGGCTCCGGCGCCGGTTTTGAAAGTTAACAACCGCTACCGCTACCGCTGCCAGCTGGTGCGGCGCAACGACTGCGCCACCCGGGAGCGGGTGGACAGCGTACTGCGCTGGTTTGCCGGGCAGCGGCAGTTTCGTGGTGTGAATCTATTTGTGGACTGCAATCCCATGGAGTGATGCGGTCCGGGGAGGTATATTATGGCACTGAGAAAGATCGTAGAGCAGGGGGACGAGTGCTTGACCAAGGTCTGCCGTCCTGTGACGGAGTTCAACGCCCACCTGCATGAATTGCTGGACGACATGACGGAGACACTGGAAGATGCCAATGGTGCCGGTCTGGCTGCCCCCCAGGTGGGGGTGCTGCGCCGGGCGTGCGTGGTGCTAGACGAGGGCAGCGGTGAGTTCATCGAGCTCATCAACCCCCAGATCGTGGCCCAGAGCGGGGAGCAGACGGGACTGGAGGGCTGCCTCAGCGTCCCCGGCAAGTGGGGCATCGTCACCCGCCCCAATGTGGTGCGGGTCCGGGCCCAGGACCGGGACGGCAACTGGTTTGAGGTGGAGGGCGAGGCCCTGACCGCCCGTGCCTTCTGCCATGAGATCGAGCATCTGGACGGTCACCTGTTCGTGGAGCACGTGGACCACTTCCTCAGCGACGAGGAGCTGCGGGAGTATCTGGAGCACGAAGAGGAAGGGGAGTAATCCATGCGGATCCTGTTTATGGGCACGCCGGATTTCGCCGTGGCCTCTCTGCGCCGCTTGGTGGAGGACGGACACGAGCTGTGCGGGGTCTTCACCCAGCCGGATAAGCCGAAAAACCGGGGACACAAGCTGATGTTCTCCCCCGTGAAGGAATATGCCTTAACACAAAATATCCCCGTTTACCAGCCTCTCAAGGCCCGGGACGGGGAGGCTATGTCCATTGTGGAGGAGTTGAAGCCGGAGCTCATCGTGGTGGCGGCCTACGGCAAGATTTTGCCGGAGGAGTTGCTGGACTATCCCAAGTACGGTTCCATCAATGTCCACTCGTCCCTGCTGCCCAAGTACCGGGGAGCGGCTCCCATCAACTGGGCCATCCTGGAGGGAGAGGCGGAGACCGGCGTTTCCATCATGTATATGGCCAAGGAGCTGGACGCCGGAGACGTGATTCTCCAGAAGTCCATTCCCATCGGCTCCGACGAGGATGCCCAGGCTCTGACGGTCCGTCTTGCGGAGCTGGGGGCGGAGGCCCTCAGTGAGGCGGTGGCGGCCATCGGAAACGGCACCGCCACCCGGACCCCTCAGCCGGAGAACGGCGGGACTTACGCCTCCATGCTCTCCCGGGAGATGTCTCCCATCGACTGGAGCCGCAGTGCCCGGGCCATTGACTGCCAGGTTCGGGGCCTGATCCCCTGGCCCTGCGCCACGGCGGAGCTGGCGGGCACCCGCTTCAAGGTCTACCGCACCGCGCCGGGGGAGGCCGCTTCCGCCGCGCCGGGCACCATCCTCTCCGCCGACAAGCGGGGCATCCGGGTCTCCTGCGGCAGCGGGGAGAGCCTGTATCTCACGGAGATCCAGGCGGAGGGCGGCAAGCGCATGGCCGCCGCGGCCTATCTGCTGGGACACCCCATGGACGTGTAAGACGGCGGGAGCCCTTTGGCAAATCTTTTCTTGCGAGGTTTTCTATGCCCTATTATTCTTACGGTTATTACAATTACGGAGAATTTCTGGCCAACAACCTGTACGTGCTGCTGCTGATCCCGGTGCTGTTGCTCTCCCTTTGGGCGCAGATGCAGGTGAGCGGGAACTTCCGGCGCTACAACGCCGTCAACAACCGCCGCCGCATCACCGGCGCCCAGGCGGCGGAGGCGGTGCTGCGGGCCAACGGCGTCTACGACGTGCCCATCCGGACCACCCGGGGGACCCTTACCGACCACTACGATCCCCGGGACAATACCATCTACCTCTCTGAGGCTGTCTACGGCGCCCCCACCATCGCGGCGGTGGGCGTGGCCGCCCATGAGGCGGGACACGCGGTGCAGTACGCGGTGGGGTATGGGCCCGTGCGGCTGCGCACAGCCATCGTGCCGGTCACCCAGATCGGATCCCGGCTGTCCTTTTTCCTTTTGATCATCGGCCTGCTGCTCTACAGCCAGTCCCTGTTCCTGGTGGGCATCATCCTGTTTTCCCTGACCACCTTCTTCCAGCTGGTGACCCTCCCGGTGGAGTTCAACGCCTCCGGCCGGGCCATGGCTGCCATTGAAGAGCAGGGCCTGCTGGATACGGACGAGGCCTACGGGGCCCGGAAAGTGCTGCGGGCGGCGGCACTGACCTATGTGGCGGCCCTTTTGATGTCCGTGCTGCAGTTGCTGCGGTTCGGGCTGATCTTCCTGGCCCGGGGCGGCGGCAGCCGCCGGGGCGGAGGACGCGAATGAGCGCCCCGGTGCGAAACCGGGCCACCGCCCGGTCCGCCGCGCTGCGGGTGCTCACCGCCTGCCGGAAAAACGGCGCCTGGGCGGACGCGTCCTTGAAGGCACAGCTCTCCCGGGACCGCCTCTCCGAGTCCGACGCGGCCCTGTGCACCCGGATGGTCTACGGGGTGCTGCAAAACCGGCTGCTGCTGGAATACTATCTCTCCGCCTACTGCCGCCAGGCCCTGGAGCATCTCCAGCCGCCCCTGCGGGAGATCTTGCAGCTGGGGGCCTATCAGATTTTGTTCTTGGACAAGGTGCCGGACAGTGCGGCCGTCAACGAGTCGGTGAATCTGGCCAAGGAGACCGGCCGGGGTGCGGCGGCGGGGTTGGTAAACGCCGTGCTGCGCCAGCTTTCCATCCACAAGGAAGCCCTGCCGGCCCTGCCGGACAAGGATGCCGTCCGGGCCCTCTCCGTGCGCTACAGCCACCCCCGGTGGCTGGTGAAGCGCCTGGTGGCCCTGTTGGGAGAAGCGGAGACGGAGGCGCTGCTGCGCTTGGATAACGGCGTGGCGCCCCTGACGGTGCAGGTGAATCCCCTGAAGACCACAGCGGAGGCGCTGTCGGCGGAGCTGGAAGCTTCCGGCGTGGGCGTCCGGCCCCATGATTGGGTGCCGGGCTGCCTGGAGCTGGATCACACGGGCGATCTCCAGGCCCTGCCTGCTTTCCGGGAGGGAAAATTCCTGGTGCAGGACGGCGCTGCCGCTTTGGTGGCACAGATCGCCGGGGTAAAGCCGGGAAACCGTGTGCTGGACATGTGCGCCGCCCCCGGCGGCAAATCCTTCGGCGCCGCCATGGCCATGGGGAACCGGGGGAGCATCCTCTCCTGCGATCTCCACGAAAACAAGCTCTCCCGGATCCGGGAGGGGGCGGAGCGGCTGGGCATCTCCATCATCGCCACCGCTGCCGCCGACGGCCGCCGGGAGAATCCCGACTGGCTGGAGCGGTTCGACGTGGTGATGGCTGATGTGCCCTGCTCGGGCCTGGGCATCATCCGCAAGAAGCCGGATACCCGCTATAAAAGCGCCGACGAGCTTTTTGCCCTGCCGGTGATCCAGAGTGCCATTTTGACCAATGCCGCCCGCTATGTGCGTCCCGGCGGCACCCTGGTGTACTCTACCTGCACCATCCTCCCGGAGGAGAATGAGCAGGTGACGGATTCGTTTTTAGCGGAGCATCCGGACTTTGTCCGGACACCCTTTGACCTTCCGGGACACGGCTCCCGGGAGGACGGCCAGGTGACATTGTGGCCCCAGCGCCACGGTACCGACGGCTTTTACATCTGCCGCATGACGCGGCGCGAAACATGAGGACCGTTATGACCGATTTGAAATCCATGACGGAGGGGGAGATCACCGCATACCTCAAGGAGCTGGGGCAGCCCGGCTTCCGGGGCAAGCAGGTGTTCTCCTGGCTCCACCGGGGCGTTACCTCCTTCGATGAGATGACCAATCTCCCCGCCGCCCTGCGGCAGACCCTCCGGGAACAGTGTATTTTGACCGTGCCCCGGCGGGAGCGCAAGCAGGTCTCCCGGCTGGACGGCACCACCAAGTACCTCTGGGAGCTCTCCGACGGCAACTGTATCGAGACGGTTTTGATGCAGTACCATCACGGCAACACCGTGTGTATCTCCTCCCAGGTAGGGTGCCGCATGGGCTGCGCCTTCTGCGCTTCCACCATCGCCGGCAAGGTCCGGGACCTGACGGCCGCGGAGATGCTGGACCAGGTGCTCTTCACCCAGCTGGATTCCGGACTGGAGATCTCCAACATCGTGCTGATGGGCATTGGAGAGCCCATGGACAATTTGGACAATGTCCTGCGTTTTTTGGAGCTGGTGAACCACCCGGACGGCATGAACATCGGCATGCGCCATATCTCCCTTTCCACCTGCGGCGTGATCCCCGGCATCCGGCGTTTGGCGGAGCTGGGGCTGCAGCTGACCCTCTCGGTGTCCCTCCACGCGCCGGACAGCGAGACCCGCTCCAAAATCATGCCGGTGAACCGGGCCTACGACGTGGAGGAGCTCTTCGCCGCCTGCCACGACTATTTCCGCAAGACCGGGCGGCGCATCTCCTTTGAGTACGCCATGATCGACGGCGTCAATGACCATGACTGGCAGGCAGACCTCATTGTCAAAAAGCTCCGGGGGATGCCGGGCCATGTGAACCTGATCCCCCTTAACGACGTGGTGGAGAGCCCCTTCAAGCCCTCCCGCCGCGTGGCGGCCTTCCAGAAGCGGCTGGAGGCCCAGGGGGTCACCGCCACCGTCCGCAGAAGCCTGGGCGGCGATATCGACGCCTCCTGCGGGCAGCTGCGCCGCAAGGCCATGGAAGAAGCAAAGAAAGGGGAGGATTCCCAATGATGAAAATCTGGGCCATGACGGACGTGGGCCTGGTGCGCAAGGACAATCAGGACGCCTACGGCACCGAGTTCCACGCCCCCTCCGGCCACACCGTCTGCGTGGTGTGCGACGGGATGGGCGGCGCCGCCGGCGGCCAGCTGGCCAGCCACATCGCCGTCACCACCTTTATGGAGGAGATGCGCCGCACCCTGCGCCCCGGCCTGACGCCGGAGGAGCTCAAGGAGCTCTCAGCCTATGCCGTGGCCTCCGCCAACCGGGCTGTCCGGGAGGCTGCCATGCGCTCCGTGGACTGCCGCAGTATGGGTACCACCCTGGTGTCCGCGGTGTCCTGGGAGGGCGGCGCGGTGATCTCCAACGTGGGAGACAGCCGGGCCTACCACATCACCCCCGAGGGCATTACCCGGGTCACCAAGGACCACTCCCTGGTGGAGAGCATGGTGGACCGTGGGGACATCACCGCGGAGGAGGCCCGCCACCATCCCAACCGCAACCTCATCACCCGGGCCCTGGGGCCCGATATCTCCGCCGCCTGCGACGGCTTTATCTGCCCCATGGAGGTGGGGGATTACCTGCTCCTTTGCACCGACGGCCTCATCGAGACGGTTTCCGATCAGGAGATGCTCTTTGAGATCGTCCACGGGGACGACCCCGGTACCTGCCTGGACCGTCTGCTGGCCATCGCCAAGCACCACGGCGCGCCGGACAACATCACCGCCGTGCTGGCGCGCAAGCTGTAAGGGAGGGGGAAGAAACCATGGATCAGTACATTGGAAAAATGCTGGACAACCGCTATGAGATCCTGGAGCGCATCGGCACAGGCGGCATGGCGGTGGTCTATAAGGCCAAGTGCCACCGGCTCAACCGCCTGGTGGCGGTGAAGATCCTCAAGAGCGACCTGGCTCAGGATGAGGACTTCCGCCGCCGCTTCAACGCGGAGGCTGCAGCCGTAGCCCAGCTGTCCCACCCCAACATCGTCTCCGTCTATGACGTGTCCCGGGGCGGCGACACGGAGTATATCGTCATGGAGCTCATCGACGGTATCACCCTCAAGCAGTATATGGAGAAGCGGGGCCAGCTGAACTGGCGGGAATCCCTGCACTTCATCACCCAGATCATGCGGGGCCTCAGCCACGCCCACAGCCGGGGCATCGTCCACCGGGACATCAAGCCCCAGAACGTCATGGTGCTGCGGGACGGCAGCGTGAAGGTGGCCGACTTCGGCATCGCCTGCCTGGAAAACTCCGCTCAGACCCTGACCCAGGAGGCTTTGGGCTCCGTCCACTATATCTCCCCGGAACAGGCCCGGGGCGACCGCACCGACGCCCGCAGCGACATCTACTCCGCCGGCGTGGTGCTCTATGAGATGCTCACCGGGCGGCTGCCCTTCGAGGGGGACAGCGCCGTGTCCGTGGCCATCCAGCACCTGAGCTCCATCCCCCTGGCACCCCGGGAGATCAATCCCGACATCCCGGAGCAGCTGGAGCTCATCTGCATGAAGGCCATGGCGCCGGATCTGGACCGGCGGTACCCTTCCGCCGACGCCATGATCGCCGACCTGGAGGCCTTCCGCAAGAACCCCGGCGTCAGCCTGGACTTCGAGCTGGAGGATCTGCGCCCGGAGGAGTCCGACGAGCCCACCCGGCCTCTGCGCACCGCCAGCATCCTCTCCGGCAGCAACGGGCAGAGCGGGCACCGTCCTGCCCGGGAAAGCGAGCGGGAGCGCCGCCGCTATGACGATTACGACGATGACTACGACCGGCCCCGCCGTGGCTCCAACAAACGCAATACGGTCCTCATCGGCGTGGCCGTGGTGCTGGCGGTGGCTGTGATCGTGGTGCTTTTCCGGACGATTCTCGGCTCCTTCGGCGCGGCCCCCACCTCCTATGTGGTGCCGGATCTGCTGGGCTACACGGAGGAAGAGGCTAAGGATCTGCCGGAGATCAAGGATATCTTCAAAATCGCTATCCAGGGTACCGAGTTCAGCGATAAGTACGAGAAAGGCGAGATCTGCCGCCAGGACCCTGAGGAAGGGGAGGAACGCCAGGGCGACAACCTGGTCATCAAGGTCTGGGTCAGCGACGGAGAGGATACCGGTGAGATGATCAACGTGATGGGGCAGAGCCAGCGTGGCGCGGAGACGCTGCTGAAGAATCTGGCGGACAAGTACGACCTCACCATTGAGGCGCCTGAGGAACTGATGGTCTACAACGACGAGGTGGAGGCCGGCTGTGTCATCTCCTCCGACCCTGAGGAGGGAGAGACGCTCCACAAGGGCGACACCATCACCCTGGTGCTCAGCAAGGGCAAGCAGCCCATTCCCCTCATCAACTTTGTAGGCGTGCAGCTGGAAACCGCCCTGGGCCAACTGGAGGGACTTGGTCTCAACCCGGATGATGTCACCGTGACGGACGAGTACAGCGACAAGCCGGTGGGAGAGATCATCCGCCAGACGCCCGACGCGGGCGCGGAAGTCCAGCCCGGCGACAAGATCACCTTCGTGGTCAGCAAGGGGCCGGAGAACGGCGGAGAGGCTGGAACCGGCAGTACCACCGTGACGATCCCGCTACCCACGGATCGTGAGCAGGCATATCTGGAGCTCTATCAGGACGGTCGGCTGATTTATGAGGGAGAGGTGGACTGCACGGTGGGCAGCTTTACCCGTGAGATTGAAGGCAGCGGCTCTTCCAAGGTAGAAGCCTATGTGGACAATCAGCGTTGGTGGAGTGAGACGGTGACCTTTGATGGCAATTAAAGGACGCATCCGCAAGGCCCTGAGCGGATTTTACTACGTGGACGCAGAGGGCACGGAATACACCTGCCGGGCCCGGGGCAAATTCCGCCGGGAGGGCATGAGCCCCCTGGTGGGAGACTGGGTGGAGATCCAGGATCTGGGCAGCGGTACCGGGGTGGTGGACGCCATTTTGCCCCGGCGCAATGCCTTTACCCGCCCCGCCGTGGCCAATATCGACCAGCTGGTGGTCATTGCCTCCGGCGCCATCCCCAAGACGGATCCCTTCCTCATTGACCGGGTGGCGGCCATCGCTGCCCTGAAAGACTGTGAGGTAGTGGTGGTCCTCAACAAGTGCGACCTGGATCCGGCGGAGGAGCTCTTCCGGATCTACACCGCCGCCGGGTTCCCCACCATCCGGGTCAGCGCGGAAACCGGGGAGGGGCTGGAGGAACTGAAAGGGCAGATAACTGGTAAGCTATCTGCCTTTACAGGAAACTCCGGCGTAGGAAAATCCAGCATTCTCAACGCCCTGGATCCGGAGTTCCAGATCCAGGTAGGGGACGTCAGCCAGGCCCTGGGCCGGGGACGCCACACCACCCGGCATGTGGAGCTCTACCACCTGGCGTGCGGGGCGGATGTGGTGGATTCACCAGGGTTTTCCTCCTTTGAGACCGACGAGCTGAACCTGGAACTCAAACACCGCCTGCCGGAGACGTTCCGGGAGTTTGCCCCCTATCTGGACCAGTGCCGGTTCGTGGGGTGCAGCCACACCAAGGAGCGGGGCTGCGCCGTGCTGGCGGCGGTGGAGCGGGGGGACATCCAGCCTAGCCGCCATCAGAGCTACCTGCGCCTTTACGAGGAGCTCAAGCCCCTTCAGGACTGGCAGGAGAAGAAACATTGAAAAAGACCGCCGGACGTATCCGCGTCCGGCGGCTTTTTTGTACCCGGACGGGCCGGGGTGTATATACTGGAGTGAGAAAGGGGTGTGGGCCGTATGTTTCGCGGGTGCGGACACTGGATCCTGGGCATCTGCGCGGTGGCTTTGGGCGCCGGTATTCTGATCGCCGCCGTATTTCCGGTGGGTGCGCTGATGTTTTTGGTGGCGGTGCTGCTGATCGCCTGCGGCTGCGCCTGCTGCCGGCGGTAGAGAAAGGAGCGTTTTTATGAAGATCGTGGTTTGGAAATCCCCCAAGGCCCTCAGCGGCATTCTGCGCAGACTCTTCCACATTCAGGCATAAGCGCTCCCGGCGGTTCATAAAGTGGAACATCACAGGTTGAACAGCCGGGAAAGGATGGGCAAGTGACCATGGAACTGGAACTGCAAAAAAATTGCTTTGAGGGATATGACAGCGGCGGTGAGCTGATTTTGACCCAGGAGGAGACGGCGGAGACCATCGTGCCGGACTACTGCCCGGACATCGCCCGGATCATCGAGACCCAGGGCGCGGTGTTCCTCCACGGCCGGGAGATCCGGGACGGCCGGGCGGAGATCTCCGGCACCGTGCGGGTCAGCGTCCTCTATACTCCCGACGGGGAGGGCGGCATCCGGACACTGGAGTTCGCGATCCCCTTTACCGCCCAGGGGGACGCCCACGCCCTGCCGGAGTGCGCCGCCCTGACGGCGGAGACCGGGGCGGAGCTGCTGGAGACCCGTCTGCTCAATCCCCGGAAGGTCTTCACCCACTGCAAGCTGGTGACCCGGGTGACGGGCTACCGCCGCATCAGCGTCGCCGTGACGGAGGATGTCCAGGCGGAGGAGAGCCAGCGGGTGGAGAAGCGCCAGGAGCATCAGAGTGCGATGGTCTTGACCCATGTGGCGGAAAAGGACTTCACCTTCTCCCAGGAGCTCAATCTCTCCCCCGGGCGGGAGGGGGCCGCGGAGATCCTGTGCAGCAGGGTGACGCCCACGGTGACGGAGACCAAGATCGTGGGCAGCAAGCTCATCTTTAAGGGTGTGTTCACCGTGAGCCTTCTCTACCGCCAGGAGGACGGGCAGTGCGCCTCCTTTACCGGGGAGCTGCCATTCTCCCAGATCATGGAGGTGGAGGGCGCTGCCGAAGGGGCTGCCGCGTCCATGCTGGTGCAGCTCTCCGGCACAGACCTGCAGATCGACGGCGGGGATCCCGAGGGGCGCCAGATGGCTGTGACGCTGTACATCCACGCCACGGCGCTGCTGCGGGAGCAGCGGGAGCTGACGCTGCTCAGCGACCTGTACTCCACCGCCTATGCGCTTACCTACGACGCCTCACCGCTGTCCCTGGTGAGCTTCTGCCAGAGCTTCAACCGCCGCCAGACGGTGCGGGAGGTGCTGGAGATCGGCGTGGTGGCGGAGTCCATTTTGTCCCTGTCCGTCACCTGCGGCACGGTATCCGTCAGCCGGGAGGGGGAGACGGCGGTGCTGCGCACCAGCGCCTCCGTCCGGGCGCTGTATCTGGACGAGGGAGGCGTTCCCCTGGTGGCGGAGCGCAGCGTGGAGGTCTCCTGCCAGATGGAGCTGCCGGAGACCTGCCGGATCACCGCCCGGGCCGCCTGTACCGAGGAGGTGCAGGGGAGCCTGGGAGACCGGGGCATCGAGGTCCGCTTCCCGGTGGACTTCCAGGCGGAGGCGGTGGCCTGCGACAAGCACATGTGCATCAGCGCCGCCCGGCTGGATCTGGAGCATCCCAAGGATCTTACCGGCGCGCCGTCTCTGGTGCTGCGGTGCATGGGAAAACAGGAGAGCGCCTGGGATCTGGCCAAACAGTACAACACCACCATTCCCGCCATTCTGGCGGCCAATGAGCTGGAGGATGGGGACGCCATTCCCCGGGATCAGCTGCTGCTGATTCCCCGGAAACGGGCGTGAGAAAAGCGGGACGGATTTTTCCGTCCCGCTTTTTTGCGCAGTGTCCTGCCGGTATTACCGGCCCAGCTTCAAATAGATCTCCCGGGCCCGGGCCACTTCCCGGATGTGGGAATCCACCGTGCGGCAGCAGCCGCCCACGGCGATGGCTCCCGCCCGCATCCACCGGTGGGCGTAGTCCCCGAAGGTGACGCCGTCCCGGCTGCCGTGCCAGGTCTTGGTGGCGGGATCGTACTCCTCGCCGCTGTTGGGATACACCGCAATGGGCAGGGAGGCGGAGCGCTTCAGCTCCCCGATGAGGTGCTCCACGAACTGGGGCGCCGTACAGTTGACGCCGATCATCCGCAGGTGGGGATGTCTTTCAGAGAGGGCGGCGGCGCAGTCGGCGATGCGGTCACCCTCGTGGATATGGCTGCCGTCCCGGCAGGAGAAGCTGATCCAGTAGTCGGCCCCCAGCTCCTCGGCGATCTCCGCCTCGATGAGGGCCTCGTGGAGGGAGGGCTGGGTCTCCAGCAGCAGCAGGTCGGACCCGGCCTCCCAGAGGATCTCCATGCGGCGGCGGTGGAAGTCCCGGAGAACGTCGTCACTGACGCCGTAATTGCCCCGGTACTCAGACCCGTCGGCCAGGTACGCTCCGTAGGGCCCCACGGCCCCCAGGCACAAGGGCAGGCAGCGTCCGCTCTCCCGGCCCTCCTGGGCCCACCAGCTTTCCCGGGCCTCCTGAAACAGCTCCACGGACCGGGCGATGCAATCCTCCGCCTCCTGCCGGGAGTAGCCCTTGGCGGTGAGGCCGGGGATGGTGGCCTGATAGCTGGCGGTGATGCCGCAGTCGGCCCCTGCCCGGAAGTAGCCCAGATGCACCTGACGGATCAGCTCCGGCTGCTCCGCCAGGGCCTTGGCCGTCCAGAGAGAGTCGTTGAGGTCACAGCCCAGAGCCTCCAGAGCGGTGGACATGGACCCGTCGATGACCATGATCTTGGTCTTTGCCAGTGTCTCTTCCAGGGAAATGCGCATTTAGAATTCTCCTTTCGCCTTTTCATCCACCGTGCCGTAGACCACGGGCTCGGGGTTCTCGCCCCGCTCCTGGGCCGGCACAAAGCGGTCCCAGAAGTCGTGGAACAGGCGGAAGATCTCCCGCTGCTTGGAGTAGATGAAGAGCAGGGTGATGATGACATAGATGGCGGAGAGCAGGTCCGTCATGGCCCAGAGGGTGTCCGCCTCAATGTTGTAGAAGAGGACGCAGGGGAGCATGTAGTAGACCATGTACACCCAGGTGGCCCGGCGGTTGGCCTTGGTGTCGCCGAAGGCGTAGTTGACGGATTTCTCGCAGCTGTAATACATGCCGATGATGGTGGTCCAGGCGAAGATGGCAATGGCGATGGCCATAAACCAGCCGCCGAAGTCGCCGTAGGCCACCTTGAAGGCCACGGTGGTCAGCTGGGCGCTGTCCACGTCGGGGTAGTCGATGTAGGCGTTGGTGATGATCAGGGAAAGGGCCGTCACGGAGCAGACCACGATGGTGTCCAGGAACACCTCGCCCCAGCCCCAGGAGGCCTGGCGGACAGGGTGGTCCGTCTTGGCGGAGGCGTGGGCGATGATGCCGTAGCCGGTGCCGGCGTCGTTGGAGTACAGGCCCCGGGCGATGCCGTAGCGGATGGCGTCCCGGACGGTGGCGCCGGCGAAGCCGCCCACACCTGCCATGGGGGTGAAGGCGCTCTTGAAGATGAGACCGAAGGCGGCGGGTACTTCAGACCAGTTCATGATGAGGATGCCCAGGCCGCCCAGCACATAGAACAATGCCATGATAGGCACCACCCGCTCCATGATGGAGGAGATGCGCTTGAGGCCGCCGGCGATGGTCAAAAAGCAGGTGACGCCCAGCACGATGACGGAGATCAGGGGATCGATGCCGAAGCCCTCCTGCAGCGAGCTGGTGACGGACTCCGTCTGCACGCAGCAGGTCCAGGGGCCCAGCACGAAGCAGGCCACCGCCAGCACCACGGCGCCCTTCTTCCAGCCCAGGGCGTTTTTCATCACGAAGGAGCGGTCGCACATGTACTCGTCCATGGACTCGCTGTACTTGACCCGGTAGCGCTGGCCCAGGATGATCTCGCAGGCCTTGGTGGACATGCCCAGAAGGCCGGACACCCACATCCAGAACACGGCGCCGGGGCCGCCGGAGACGATGGCGGTGGCCACGCCGCCGATGTTGCCCACGCCGATGGTGTTGGCCATGGCGGTGCAGGCGGCGGCGAAGCCGGAGACGGTGCCGGTGCCCTCGCCCTTTTTGAACATTTTGCCGAAGGTGTTGCGGAAGTTGAAGCCGATTTTGCGGAAGTTATAGCGGAATCCGAACCGGATCCCCAGGTACAGCCCTGTTCCCACCAGGGCCACAGTCATAGGCGTTCCCCAGAGAAAATCGGAGATCGTCGAGATGATCTGCAGTAACATAGTGTCCCTCCTAAACTTACCGTGTTCAGCCTGACGATTTGCCGAGCTAAATCACTGCATTGCAAGGAAGATTATAGCATCCTGCAAAAGACTGCGTCAACTGTCGGAGAGCCCCAAAAACGCCAGGGGAGGGGAGAGACCCTGTACAAAAAGCGGCACCCCGGGCCCATGGGGCCGGGATGCCGCTTTTCTGCCGCCGTCAGGCACTCAGCCCTCCAGCTTGGCGTTGCACTTTGCCAGGAACTTCTCGTTTTTGATGATGGCCCGGGTGTGGGTGCCGGAGCCGATGGGGCCCTTTTCGTCCCAGGCCTTCACGGCGAAATCCACCATCTTGCCGTTTTCGGACACGGCGGTGATCTCCGCCTCGGCCCAGACCTCCATGCCGATGGGGGTGGGGGCGTCGTGGCTGATGTCCAGGTGGGTGCCCACGCTGCCCTGGCCTTCCTCCAGGAAGGACTGCATGGCGGTCATTGCTGCGTTTTCCATCAGCCCGCACATGAAGGGCGTGCCGAACACCGGCAGGGCGCCGGAGCCCACGGCGGAGGCGGTGAGCGCTTCCGTGACGGTCAGGTGCAGCTGGCATTTGGTTCCGATGACGATCATAAGAGTACCTCCTTCAAAAACAGGGGAGAGGCCCGCCGGGCTCCCGGCGGACCCCTCCCGTATCAGGGCTTGGGAAAATCAGGTGGCGGACTTGAGCCGGGTCCACTCACTGTCGTACAGGTCCAGAATGTTCTGGGGCAATCCCGCGTAGCTCTCGCACTTGGCCATGACGGTCTCGTCGGGATAGGCGTACACGTCGCCGGAGACTTCGGGGTCCAGCTCCTCCCGGACGCTCATGAGGGGGGTGGAGTACCAGATCTCCTCGCAGTTCTTGAGGCCGGCCTCGGTGGAGCACATGTAGTTGATGAAGGCCTCGGCATTCTCCTTGTTCTTGGCGCCCTTGAGGATGCACATGGCGTCCACATAGACGTTGGTGCCCTCCTCGGGGATGTAGAAGCCCAGGTCGGGGTTGTTCTCCACCATGGTCAGATAGTCGCCGTAGTAGTAGGTGCCCACGGCGGCGTTGCCGCCCTCCATCTTGCCGAAGACCTCGTCCATGACGTAGGCCTGGACCAGGGGCTTCTGCTCAATGAGCAGGTCCACGGCCTCCTTGATCTGGGCCTCATCCGTGGTGTTGTAGGAGTAGCCCAGCATCTTGAGGCCGATGCCGATGGCGTCCCGGGAGTTGTCGAACATCAAAATGTCGTCGGCATACTTCTCGTTCCACATGAGGTCCCAGCTGCCAAGGTCCGCCTCATCCACCATGGTCTTGTTGTAGATGACGCCCAGCAATCCCCACATGTAGGGCACGGAGTAGAGGTTCTCCGGGTCGTAGGCGGGGTTGAGCAGCTCCGGGTCGATGTCGGAGGCGTTGGGGATGTTATCGAAGTTCAGGGGCTCCAGCATGTCCTCCTCGATCATCCGGGCGATCATATAGTCGGAGGGGATCACCACGTCGTATTCGGCTCCGCCCGCGGCGACTTTGGAGTACATGGTCTCGTTGCTGTCGTACATCTGGTAGTTGACCTTGATGCCGGTGGCCTCTTCAAAGTCGGTGAGGACGGACTCGTCGATATACTCGCCCCAGTTGTACACGTTGACCACGCCGCCGGAGGTCTCCGCAGAGGAATTGCCCTCGGTGTCGGTAGTGGTCTCCCGGGTGCCGACGCACCCGGACAGCAGCCCGGCCGTGAGGGTCAGGCCCAAGATGAGTGCCAGAGTCTTTTTCAATTTCTTTCTTTGTCTCCTTTCGGTTTTTGGAACTTGCAGCGGCGCCGCGGCATACCGCGCTGCCGCCTGTATCACCAGATCCCGGAGGGGGATCGGGCAACCGGAAATTCAGGACCGGCCCGCGGCGCGGCGGTCCCGGGCCCGGGCGGCTTCCTGCCGGGCCTGGCGCAGGTTGATGATGATGAGCAGTGCCAGCACCGCCACGAACATCAGGGTGGACAGTGCGTTGATCTCCGGGCTCACCCGGCGGCGCACCATGGAGTAGACCACCATGGAGAGGGTGGAGACCTGGCTGCCGGCAGTGAAGTAGCTGATGACGAAGTCATCGATGGACATGGTAAAGGCGATGAGGGCGCCGTTGATGATGCCGGGCATCAGCTCCGGCAGCACCACCTTGCGGAAGGCCGTCATGGGGGTAGCGCCCAGGTCCAGAGCCGCCTCCGCCAGGTTGGGATCCAGCTGGCGGATTTTGGGCAGCACGGAGAGAATCACATAGGGGATATCAAAGGTGATATGGGCAATGAGCAGTGTCACAAAGCCCAGATTGAACCCGAAGTCAAACCACAGATTGGCGCTCTCCACCCAGGAAAGGCCGTTGAGCCAGGAGGAGAGGTCCGCCAGGACCTGACCGGCAAAGACGAAGAGCAGCATCATGGAGACGCCGGTGATGATGTCCGCGTTGGTCAGGGGGATGTTGTTCACCGTCAGGCACACGGTGCGGGCCCGGCGGCGCATGGAGGAAAAGCCGATGGCCGCGGCGGTGCCGGCGATGGTGGCGATGACGGTGGCCAGGATGGACACCAGCAGCGTGGTCTGGAGCGCGTCCAGCACGGTGCGGTTTTCCAGCAGCTGGGCGTACCAGTCCAGGGTGAAGCCGCCCCACACGGCGTTGGACTTGGAGTCGTTGAAGGAAAAGACGATGAGCACGAAGATGGGGGCGTAGAGGAAGAGGAACATGATGACCAGGAACAGCCTGGAGAGGATTCCGTTCTTTTTCACAGGACCACCGCCTCCCCTTCACCCTCGCCGAAGCGGTTCATGATCCCCATGCTCACCAGGACAATGACCATCATCACCAGGGAGATGGCGGAGCCCAGATGGGGGTTGTAGGCGCTGCCCAGGAACTGCATCTCAATGAGGTCGCCCAAAAGAAGGCTCTTGCCGCCGCCTAAGAGGCGGGAGATGACGAAGGTGGACACCGACGGGATGAACACCATGGTGACGCCGGAGAGGACGCCGGGCAGGGACAGCGGGAAGATCACCCGGCGGAACACCTGGGTGGAGTTGGCTCCCAGATCCTGGGCGGCCTCAATGAGCCGGTGGTCCAGCTTCTCGATGACGGAGAAGATAGGCAGCACCATAAAGGGCAAGAAATTATACACCATGCCCAGCACCACGGCGCCGGGGGTGTCGATGATGTCCAGCTTGGGAAGGCCGATGGTCTCCAGCAGGGTATTGAAAAAGCCGTTGCGCTCCAGCAGGAATACCCAGGAGTAAGTGCGCAGCAAAAAGTTCATCCACATGGGCAGCATGATGAGCATGGTGGCCATGCCCCGCAGGCGGCCCCGCTCCCGGGCCAGGATATAGGCCATGGGATAGCCCAGGAGGATGCACACCACCGTGGCGATGAAGGCCAGCAGGAAAGACCGGCCGAACACCGGGGCGTACTGCAGCATGGAGGAGAAGTTCTCCAGCGTGAAGCTGCCGTCCCGGGTGGTGACGGCGTACACCACCACCAGGATCAGCGGCGCCACCACGAAAATGGCCATCCACACCACATAGGGGATGGCGACGCCCTTACTCCTCATAGCCTTCCTCCCGCAGCTCCTGGTCTTCTTCCTCGTCCAGGGCCTCCACGTCGGAGAGCTCGTCGTACTCGTCGGAATAGGAGCTGTAGTCGCCGAACATGCCGGAATACTGGCTCTTTTTCATGATGTGGAACCCGTCGGGGTCGATCTTCACGCCGATGCGGGCGCCCACAGGGGAGTGGTCCGTGGTCTGGATCAGCCACTTGAAGCCCCGGAAGTCCACGATGATGTCGTACTGCATGCCCTTGAAGGTGACGCCGGTGACGGTGCCCACCAGCTGGCCCTGCTCCACGGGGACGATGTCGATGTCCTCGGGGCGGATGACCACGTCCACGGGCTCGTTTTCACCAAAGCCGCCGTCCAGGCAGGGGAACTCCCGGCCGTACATCTTCACCACCTTGTCCCGGACCATGACGCCGTCGATGATGTTGGACTCGCCGATGAAGTCCGCCACAAAGGCGTTCTTGGGCTCGTTGTAGATGTCCTCGGGGGTGCCGATCTGCTGGATGGAGCCCTTGTCCATCACCACGATGGTGTCGGACATGGTGAGGGCCTCCTCCTGGTCGTGGGTGACGTAGATAAAGGTGATGCCCACCTGCTGCTGAATCCGCTTGAGTTCCATCTGCATGTCCTTGCGCAGCTTCAGGTCCAGCGCGCCCAAAGGCTCGTCCAGAAGCAGCACCTTGGGCCGGTTCACCAGGGCCCGGGCGATGGCCACCCGCTGCTGCTGGCCGCCGGAGAGGGCGTCGGGCTTGCGGTTTTCAAAGCCCTTGAGGCTCACCACCTCCAGCATCTCCATGACCCGCTCCCGGATCTCCGCCTCCGGCACCTTCTTGAGCCGCAGGCCGAAGGCCACGTTCTCAAAGACGTTCAGGTGAGGGAACAGGGCGTACTTCTGGAACACCGTGTTGATCTGGCGCTTATAGGGCGGAACGTCATTAATCCTCACACCGTCGAACAGGACGTCTCCCGACGTAGGTGTCGTGAAGCCGCCGATAATACGCAGTGTGGTGGTTTTACCGCACCCACTGGGTCCAAGCAGTGTGAGGAATTCCTTGTCATTGATATAAAGATTCAGATTGTCGAGTACGGGCTCGTCGTCAAACGCCATGCAGAGGTTCCGCAGGCGAATCAACTCCTTGGCCATGTATCCTCCCCCATTTCGTCATAATATTTTTTAGAAAACGAACGCCTCTTTTCTCTGTTGAGGGGGAACCTTTCTCGTCGAAATTCAGCAATAAAGAATGATATCGGATAGAGCAGGAAAAGTCAAGGGAAATCCCTGATTTCACAGGGATTTCCCATACATTTTTCCTAAGGGTTCAACGGGGGGGAAAATACTTGTCCCGGAAGGGAACGTCCTCCACCGTGAAGGTCCTGCCACGCAGGTAGTTGAGGACCCCCGCGTCGGTGGGCAGGGCGAAGGTGAGCTTATAGGAGTAGAGGGCCTGGCGGGTCTCGCCGTAGCTGCGGTTCACGTCCCCGCGGCCGTATTTGCCGTCCCCCAGCAGGGGACAGCCGATCTGGGCCATGGACACCCGAATCTGATGGGTCCGGCCCGTCAGCAGGCGGCACTCCACCAAGGAGAGCTTTCCCCGGGTCTCCAGGGTTTTATACAGCGTCACGGCGGTCTTGCCTCCGGGCACCGGGCGGCGGTGGAAGGTCACCTGGTTTTTACTCTCGTCCTTGCGGAGAAAGCCCTCGATCTTCCCCTCCGCCGGGGCCGGGCGGCCCACGGTGACACACAGGTAGGACTTCTCCAGCTCGTGGTCCCGGATCTTTTCGTTGAGGATCCGCAGGGCCTCGGCGTTCTTGGCGGCGATGACGATGCCGCCGGTGTTGCGGTCGATGCGGTTGCAAAGAGCCGGGGCAAAGGCGTTCTCCCACCGGGGATTCCACTCTTTCTTCTGGTAGAGGTAGGCCTGGATGTGGTTGATGAGGGTGTTGACCTTTTCCGTCTCGTCGGCATGGACTACCATGCCGGGGCGCTTGTCCGCCAGGAGGAGGTTCTCGTCCTCGTAGACGATGTTCAGCCGGGGCTGGAACACCGTCAGGAACATGTTTTCCTCAGAGGGCTTGTCAAAGAACTCATCGTTGATATATAATTGTAAGGTATCGCCGGGCAAAAGCCGTGTGTCCCGCTTGGAGCCCTTGCCGTTGACCTTGATGCGCTTGAGGCGGATGTACTTTTGCAGCAGGGCAGGGGGCAGCAGGGGCAGGTTCTTGGCCACGAAGCGGTCCAGCCGCTGTCCGGCGTCGTTCTTTCCGATGGTGATCTCCCGCATGGCGTCCTCCATTGGTAAAAGTCAGATTTTTTCCTTATCATACCCGTTTGCGGCCCGGTTGTAAAGTCCGCCGGATCGGGGAATCCTAACGAAGCAGGAGAAAGACAGCTATGAAGCAGACTTCTGAAAAAAAGCGCCGGGGCAGTGTCAATTATATCTGGGTCCTGGCCGCTTGTTATTTATTATATGTGGCGGTGCAGCTGGGGCGGCGCCTCTTCTCCGGGGAGACCGACAATCCCGCATTGAACATCGGGGGCTTGGTGGTGTTCACCGTTGCCGGCGTTTTTCTGCTCTGGCGGGAGTGGCGGGCCTACCGTTACAGCCTGGCCCACAAGGATGACCCCGACACCTGGAACCTGGAGGATGAGGAGGACGGCGGTGACGAAGAAAGCGCCCTGCCGGAAGAGACGTCCGCGGATACGGAAGAGGAGGACAAGCCGTGAACATCGATGCACTCTGCGTCCCGTTGGACGAGGCTAAGAGCTGGCTGGACCGCTTTACCCGCCGGGAGTATGAAAAGGGCTTCCGGGCCTTCTGCGAGCGCTTCGGCCCGGCCTATGACCAGGCGGTGGCGGAGGCCGGAGAGGACCTGACGGCTCTGGCGGACGCCATTCTGGACGCCGTAGAGGAGCGCTGGCGCCATCAGCACTTCTGGAACCGTTCAGCGGTGCGGGTCAACCACAAGCAGGTGCTGGTGAGCTTCCTCTCGCCCATGCTGCTGGACCGGGAGGAGGCGGGGTGCGGGGAGTTCGCCCGGATCCTTTGCGCGCGGTGGGGGGAGCGCTGGCCCAAGGACGCTTACCGCATCACCACCTACGCGGTTTTGAAGAAGGGGTTCCGCAACGCCATCATGGGCATTGACCTCAATAACCGCCATATGGACCCGGACCGGGATCAGTGATGGGGAGAAAACAAAAAAATTCCGGAAATTTGAAAAAATTGTTTGACATCAGCGGTTCCATCCCTTATAATACTGATCGTGTCATTGCGAGGTAGACTATGCTGTTGAATGTAAAACCCATTCTGCACACCCCTGGAAAACGCATGGATTTCCAGTTTTCCATGGATCTTTCAGACCTGGAGTTTGCCGGACGGTATCCGGTGACGCAGCCTGTGGAGGTCACCGGCCAGGTGCGCAACACCGCCGATGTGCTGGAGCTGGAGCTGACGGCCCGCACTACGCTGGACGCTGTGTGCGACCGGTGCGGCAAGGCCTTTCCCCAGGAAAAGGAGGTCACCTACCAGTGCCTGCTGGCGGAGGAGCTCCAAAACGAGGACAATGACGAAATCGTCCTGCTGGAGGACGGACAGGCGGACGTGGGCGATCTGGCCCGCACGGCTTTCATTCTCGGCATGGACAGCAAAACTTTGTGTTCAGAAGATTGTAAAGGGCTCTGCCCCCGGTGTGGTGCCGACCTGAACCTCGGCCCCTGTTCCTGCCAAAAGGAAGTGGATCCCCGGCTGGCAGTCCTGGCCAAGCTTTTGGAGAATGATAAGAAAGAATAAGGCAGGCTCACGCCGCGCCTTTGAAAGATCAAGGAGGTGTCATCATGGCAGTACCTAAGGGAAAAGTATCCAAAGCAAGACGCGACAAGCGCCGCAGCTCCCACTGGAAGCTGGACGTGCCCGGTCTCGTCGCATGCCCGAAATGCGGTGCGCTGCACCTGCCTCACAGAATGTGCCCGGAGTGCGGTACTTACAACGGCCATCAGGTCAAGGTTGTCAAGTCCGTCGTGGCGAAATAAGAGCTGCAAGTAAGCGCGGGGAGGGAAGTCGGAGTGCTTCCCTCCTTGTTTTTTTACGCTCCGTCATATTGCGCGGGGCTCCTTGAATGGGTATAATACAAGTGTATGGCCGCGGACAGCCGCGGCAGCGTGCATCAATCCAGCGGCGCCGTCCCGTCCCCCGGCGGACGGCGGCTTTTCCCGCGCCTCGGGAGGAGCACCGCTTTGCAGGAGGAAACCATCATGTCCAAGCCCATCGTGGCCATCGTGGGCCGCCCCAATGTGGGCAAGTCCATGCTCTTCAACAAGCTCATCGGCAAGCGCCTTTCCATCGTGGAGGATACCCCCGGCGTCACCCGGGACCGCATCTACGGGGAGACGGACTGGAACGGCCGGTCCTTCACCCTCATCGACACCGGCGGCATCGAGCCCCGCACGGATAATGAGATCTTGGCCTTTATGCGGGATCAGGCCCAGATCGCCATTGACAACGCCAACGTCATCATCTTCCTGACGGATATCAAGACCGGCCTTACCGCCTCCGATCAGGAGGTGGCGGCCATGCTGCTGCGCAGCGGCAAGCCCATCGTCCTGGCGGTCAACAAGATGGACTCCACCGGAGTCCCCGACCCGGATTACTACGAGTTCTACAACCTGGGCCTGGGAGATCCCATCGCCGTCTCCGCCGTCCACGGCCACGGCACCGGCGACCTGCTGGACGCCTGCGTGCAGTATTTCCCGCCGGAGGATGAGGAGGAAGAGGACGACGACGCCATCAAAGTCGCCGTCATCGGCAAGCCCAACGCCGGCAAGTCCTCCCTGGTCAACAAGATCCTGGGGGAGGAGCGGGTCATTGTCTCCAATGTGGCGGGCACTACCCGGGACGCCATCGACTCCCGCTTCACCAACGCCCAGGGCAGCTTCGTCTTCATCGACACCGCGGGCATCCGCCGCAAGTCCAAGGTGGAGGAGAGCGTGGAGAAATACTCCGTCCTCCGGGCTACCATGGCCATCGAGCGCAGCGACGTGTGCCTCATCATGATCGACGCCACCGAGGGCGTCACCGAGCAGGACACCAAGGTGGCGGGCCTGGCCCACGAGGCGGGCAAGGCCAGCATCATCGTGGTGAACAAGTGGGATCTCATCGAGAAGGACGGCAAGACCATGGACCGCATGCGGGAGGAGGTTCGCCAGGGCCTGGCCTTTATGTCCTACGCCCCCATCCTCTTTATCTCCGCCAAGACCGGCCAGCGGGTGGACCGGCTCTTCGAGCTCATCACCTATGTCTCCAACCAGGCCTCCACCCGCATCACCACCGGCATGCTCAACAACGTCCTGGCGGATGCCCAGACCCGGGTGCAGCCCCCCACGGACAAGGGCCGCCGGCTGAAGATCTACTACATGACCCAGGTGGGCATCCGTCCGCCCCACTTCGTGGTCTTCTGCAACGACGCGCGCCTTTTCCATTTCTCCTACCAGCGGTACCTGGAAAACTGCATCCGCAATACCTTCGGCCTGGAGGGCACCCCGGTGATCCTCTCCATCCGCCAGAAGGGCGACAAGGAGGAGTGAGTATGGGCGCAGAGGTGTGGTTTCTCGTTACCCGGGTGGAACTGTGGCTGGTGGCTGCCTTCGCTTATTTTTGCGGCTGTTTCAATGGCGCGGTGATCATTTCCAAATATATTCTGCGGGACGATGTCCGCAACCACGGCAGCGGCAACGCAGGATTGACCAATTTTTACCGTACGTTTGGAGGGCCGCTGACGCTGGTGGTCATTTTGTGTGATGTGCTGAAAGCGGTGGTTGCCATTTTGATTGCTGCGAAGGTGGGCTTCGGATTTATTGAGCACATCAGTCCGGGCGTGACACCGGATATGCAGGCAGCTGTCTTTTATGTGGTTCTGTTTAAATACTGGGCGGCCCTCTTTTGCCTGCTGGGCCACATGTTCCCCTGCATGTTCAAGTTCAAGGGGGGCAAGGGCATCCTCTCCGGCGGCACCATCGCAATCATGCTGGACTGGCGCATCGCGGTGGTGGTGTGGGGCGGCTTTTTGATCCTGGCCATCGTGACGAAGTATGTCTCCCTGGGATCCGTATGGGCGGGGGGGAGTTTCCCCTTCATCTCCTGGTACTGCTATCCCGATCCGGTGATCGTGGTGCTGGCCTTCATCATCGGCGGCCTGGTGGTCTGGCAGCACCGGGGGAATATCCAGCGCCTCATTCACGGCAATGAGAATAAATTCAGCTTCCATCATAAAAAGGAGGGACAGCCATGAAAGCGGTAGTAGTGGGCAGCGGCGGCTGGGGCACGGCGTTGAGCATCGTCCTGTGCGACAACGGGCATGATGTGACCCTCTGGTCCCACAATCCCGCCAAGGCGGCGGAGATGGAGCGGACCCGGGAGAACCCCCTGCTCAAGGGGGTGCATCTGCCGGATGCCCTGCACATCACCGGGGATCTGGAGTGCCTGCGGGGGGCGGATCTGGTGGTCAGCGCGGCGCCCTCTTTCGCCGTCCGGGAGACCGGCCGCAAGATCGCCCCGTACCTGACGGAAAAGACGGTGCTGGTGTCTGTCTCCAAGGGCATTGAGCGGGACACCAACTTGCGCTTGAGCCAGGTGCTGCGCCAGGAAACCCGTAATATCTGTCAAGTGGTTGCCCTTTCCGGCCCTTCTCACGCAGAGGAAGTAGGCATTCGAATGCCTACCGGGTGCGTCTCCGCCTGCGCGGACCGGGACGCGGCCCGCTTTGTCCAGGACGCCTTTATGAACCAGTACTTCCGCATCTACACCAGCTATGACATCATCGGCGTGGAGCTGGCGGCGGCGCTGAAAAACGTGGTGGCCCTGGCCTGCGGCGTCATTACGGGCCTGGGGTACCAGGACAACACCAAGGCGCTGCTGATGACCCGGGCCATGGCGGAGATCACCCGCCTGGGGGAGAAGCTGGGGGGCACCCGGCTGACCTTCGGTGGCCTGGCGGGTATGGGCGACCTCATCGTCACCTGCACTTCCATGCACTCCCGCAACAACCGGGCAGGCATCCTCATCGGCCAGGGCAAGACTGTCCAGGAGGCCATGGAGGAAGTGGGCGCCGTGGTGGAGGGTTACTACGCCGCTGAGAGCATCCATCAGCTCAGCACCCGGGAGGGCGTGGAAATGCCCATCAGCCAGAGCGTCTACGAGGTCCTCTATCAGGGCAAAGCCGTGCGGGACGTGGTCTCCGAGCTCATGGGCCGGGCCAAGAAGGACGAGCTGCTGGAGCGCTGCTGGCTGTAAAATACCGACTGAACCGGAAAGGCAGAGAGGTGTTTTGATGAAGATCTCATTGGAAGCAGAGTGTTTCCCGCTGTTTGCCGCAGGCATCTTGATCTTGCTGGTGGGGGAGGTGCTCTTTGCGATTCTGGTGCTGCGCCGGCGTCCGGAGAGCAGGGGACCCCTTTTGGCGCATGTTCTATGTGTTGCTGTGGCGTTTTTTTGCCTGGGCCGGATGCTGTTTATTCCGCAGCCCACGCCGGACGGAGATGTTCATAATAGCTCTATACTGCTGGCTGTTTTTGGAATTTTCTGGTTCCTGGGAGAGTGCTGCGGTTTGTGGGCCCTGGTAAAGAGAAAAGAGAAATAGAAAAGAGCGGGGGAGTGCCCCCGCTCTTTTTTCGCGCCGTGTTCAGTTGTCTTTCGCCGTTTCCCGCTCCAGCACCCGGCGGGCGAAGGCCTCCATGGAGCAGTCCTCCACCGTCTCGCCGGGCCCAATCACCAGGTCGAAAAAGCAGCTGGGGATCTCGTGCTTGCGCAGTTCCTTTTCGATGCACAGGGAGCAACCCTGATCGTGATTGGCGGGGTGGCACCGGCAGCCGGTGTTGCGGCAGGGGCAGAAATGATCCACGGCATTGACCTCCAATCAAGGGCAGAGTATGGTGGGGGAGAGTAAAAGAAAAGATCCCGGACCAAAGTCCGGGATCTTGTTTGTCCAAGTCAGACCGCTCTGGTGACCTTACCGGAACGCATACACCGGGTACAAACATACACATGGCGGGGGGACCCGTCAACGATCGCCTTCACACGCTTCACATTGGGCTTCCAGGAACGATTGGAACGCCGGTGAGAGTGGGAGACTTTGATTCCAAAGGTCACGCCCTTGTCGCAGAACTCGCACTTTGCCATCCGTTGCACCTCCTTGCTGTTGCGTACTTTCGCGCCGTTTTCATAGGCACAGCTGATATAATAACAGAAATGAAATGAAAATGCAAGAAGAATTTTCAAAAAATTTGCAGGAATTTGCGCCGGCCCCCCGGAGGGTGAAAGTGTTGCGAAAGCATGGGAAATCATATATAATGAAACCAAGCTGAAACCAAGTTTTCCGAGGGGGATTTTTTGACCGCCCAGCCGGGTGTGCGCCCCTTCGGTGCATCAGGAAGTGCCCGGCGGCCGGTGGCTGTCGGGCGGAAAGGAAAGGAACCCTATGAGCGAGACAGGCATGAAGATCACAGAGCTGGTGGCGCTTTTCAATCTGGAGGTGCTCAACCGGGGCAGTGACTACGATACTGCCATCCTGAGCATCACGGACGTCAACCGCCCGGGACTGCAGTTCCACAGCTTTTATGACTATTTCGATCCCCGCCGCCTGCAGGTCATCGGCAAGGCGGAGGTCACCTATTTGAAGGGCCTGACAGATGAGGAGCGGCGCAAGTGCTTTGACGACCTGTTCCTCTACGATATCCCGGCCCTGGTGATCGCCCGGGGCCTGGACTGCTTCCCGGAGTGCCTGGAGAGCGCCGTGCAGCATGAGAAGACCCTGCTGCGCACGGAGGAGACCACCGTGGACTTCACCAGCCGCACCATCGAGGCCCTCAACCGGGTTTTGGCCCCCTGCGTCACCCGCCACGGCGTGCTGCTGGACATCGCCGGTGAGGGCGTCATGATCACCGGCGACTCCGGTATCGGCAAGAGCGAGTCCGCCATTGAGCTCATTATGCGGGGCCACCGCCTGGTGGCGGACGACGCCGTTGAGCTGCGGCGGATCTCCAACCAGCTCATGGGCACCGCTCCCGAGGTGATCCGCCACTACATCGAGCTGCGGGGCATCGGCGTCATCGATGTGCGCCAGCTCTTCGGCATGCAGGCGGTGAAGACGGAATCCCAGCTGGATCTGGTGGTGGAGTTTGAGCAGTGGGACAACACCAAGTTCTACGATCGCCTGGGCATCGAGGACCACTTTACCGAGATCCTGGGAGTCCAGGTGCCCTGCGTTACCATTCCCGTCCGGCCCGGACGGAACCTGGCCAGCATCGTGGAGGTGGCGGCCATGAACAACCGCCACCGCAAGTTCGGCTACAACGCCGCCCAGGAGCTGGCCCGGCGGGTGGATCTGCGGGCCGAGGGCAAGAGCTGAGGCGCGGAAAAGACTTATCATACTGCGCCCAAGGGCGCGTGGAGGGATCACATGTACATTGGAATCGACGTGGGCGGCACCAACCTGAAAGCCGGGCTGGTGGACGAAGCGGGTCATATTCTGGTAACGGAGAAAACGCCCCTGGGGACGTTCCCCGGGGCGGAGGGCTTTGCACAAAAGCTGGCGGAGCTGGCTGCCGCTGTCATGAAAAAGGGCGGTGCAGCCCGGGAGGAGGTCTCCTATGTGGGGATCGGAATCCCCGGCGCGGTGGCGGATGGGGTGATCCTCTACACCGCCAACATCCCCATGGAGCACGTGCCCATTGAGGCGCTGTTCCGGCAGCATCTGGATCTTCCGGTGCTGCTGGGCAACGACGCCGACTGCGCCGCCGTGGGCGAGTGGGTCTGCGGCGCCGGACGGGGCACCCGGGATTTCCTGGTGCTGACGTTGGGCACCGGCATCGGCGGCGGTCTCATTCTGGGAGGCCGTCTCTACGCCGGACAGGGCGCCGGCGGCGAAGTGGGCCATATGGTGGTGGAGAAGGACGGCGCCCCCTGCAACTGCGGGCGCCGGGGCTGCTGGGAGGCCTATGCCTCCGCCACAGGCCTCATCCGCATGACGAAGGAGGCCATGGCTGCCCATCCGGAGAGCGCCCTCCACGCTCTGGCAGCGGAGGGCGGCGTGGAGGGCCGGACGGCCTTCCAGGCGGCCGGGGATGGGGACGAGACAGCCCTGGCCGTGTGCCGCAGCTATGTCTCTTACCTGGCGGAGGGCGTCACCAACCTGGTGAACATCCTCTCGCCGGAGGTGGTGGCCATCGGCGGCGGCGTGGCCGCCGCGCCGGAGGCGCTGCTGCTCCATCCTCTGCGGGAGACCGTGGCACGGGAGTGCTACGCCCGCCACACCGGCCGCCAGCCCCGCATCGTTCCGGCGGAGCTGGGCAACGACGCCGGTATCATCGGCGCGGCCCTGCTGGGCCGGGCCCTGTGAAGTCTTTGAAAGAATCGGGAGGTTCCCATGGAATGGTTTGAAGAGCTGGACAAATGGGCGGCGGACTACCTGCCGGACCTGCGCATGGTCCGGGAGGAGCCCATGAGCCGTCACACCTCCTTCCGGGTGGGCGGCCCCGCCCGGCGCATGGCATTTCCGGAGCGGGCGGAGCAGCTGGTGCTGCTGGAGAGCTTTGCCCGGGAGTGCGGCGCCCGGCCTCTGGTGGTGGGCAACGGCACCAACCTTCTGTGCCCCGACGCGGGCCTTGACCGGCTGGTGATCGACACCTCCGCCGGCCTCACCCGGGTGGAGCCGGGGACGCAGCCCCATACCCTCACGGCGGAGTGCGGCGCGCCTTTGGCGCGCCTTGCGCTGTGCGCCTGTGAGCAGGGCCTCACGGGGCTGGAGTTTGCCCACGGCATCCCCGGCACCGTGGGCGGGGGCCTTGCCATGAACGCCGGCGCCTACGGCGGAGAGCTGCGCCAGGTGGTGCAAAGCGTCCAGGTGCTCTTCCCGGAGGAGGGCATCCGTACCCTCACCGGGGAGGAGATGGCCTTCGGTTACCGCCGCAGCCTTCTCACCGACCACCCGGAGGCCGTGGCCCTCTCCGCCGTCTTTTCCCTTACTCCCGGTGATCCGGAGGCCATCCGGGAGCAGATGCGGGAGCTCATGGGCCGCCGGAAGGCCAGCCAGCCTCTGGAGTGGCCCAGCGCCGGCAGCACCTTCAAGCGTCCGGCGGGCCATTTCGCCGGGACCCTCATCGACCAGTGCGGCCTCAAGGGCCTCACGGTGGGCGGCGCCCAGGTCAGCGAGAAGCACGCGGGCTTCGTCATCAACCGGGGCGGCGCCACTGCCGCCGATATCCTGGCCCTGATCCAAAAGGTGCAATCGGCGGTGCTGGAGCAGACGGGCGTCCGGCTGGAGCCGGAAGTCCGCATCGTGGAAGCGTAAGAGGAGGGCGTCAGCGTTGGAGATCCTGATTATTTCCGGCCTGTCCGGTGCGGGAAAGAGCAAGGCGGCTTCTTTCCTGGAGGATATGGGCTTTTATATCGTGGACAATATGCCCGCGGCCATGATTTTGAAATTCGCGGAGTTCTGCGCCGGGGCCAGCAGCCGCTACCAGCGGGTGGCCCTGGTGTACGACGTGCGCACGGCGGACTCCTTTACGGAGCTCTTCGGCGTGCTGGATCAGCTCAAGGCCATGGAGGGCGTGTGCCGGATGCTGTTTTTGGAGGCCTCGCCGGAGACCATCATCAAGCGCTATAAGGAGACCCGGCGGCGCCATCCCCTCCGGGAGGGGGTGGACTCCCTGGAGGAGGCCGTCCACCGTGAGGCGGAGCTGATGGAGCCGGTGAAGGAGCGGGCGGACTTTGTCATCGACACCTCCTATCTCTCCACCGCCCAGCTGCGGGGGGAGCTGCTGAAGATCTTCGGCGACCCGCTGGAAAAGGGCGGCATGGCGGTGAGCGTCATCTCCTTCGGCTTCAAGCACGGCCTGCCCATGGAGGCGGATCTGGTGTTCGATGTGCGCTTTATGCCAAACCCCTTCTACATCCAGGAACTGCGCAGTCTCACGGGCCTTGACAAGCCCGTGGCGGATTATGTGTTCGGCTTCCAGCAGACGAAGGACTTTCTTGCCAAGCTGGAGGATCTCCTGGCTTTCTCCCTGCCGCTGTACGCGGAGGAGGGGAAGACCCAGCTGGTCATCGCCGTGGGCTGCACCGGAGGCCACCACCGCTCCGTGGCGGTGACCCATGCCCTGACGGAGTTCATCCGGGGCCAGGGCTATCAGGTGACGGAAAACCACCGGGACATGACCCGGGGCAGCTGAGAGGAGGGAGGCTCTATGGAAACGCAACGGGCGTCTTACCGTGTCCCCAGGGCCCACGGCCCCCGTGTTGCGGTTATCGGCGGCGGGCACGGCCTCTCCACCATGCTGCGGGGATTGAAGCAATATACGGAAAACATCACCGCCATCGTCACGGTGACGGATGACGGCGGCGGCTCCGGCATGCTGCGCCAGGATCTGGGGATGCTCCCGCCGGGGGACATCCGCAACTGCATGGAGGCCCTGGCCAACACGGAGCCGGTGATGCGGGAGCTGCTGCACTACCGCTTTACGGAGGGCTCCCTGGCGGGGCAGAGCTTCGGCAACCTGTTCCTGGCCGCCATGAACGGCATCTCCGACTCCTTCGACCAGGCGGTGAGCCGCATGAGTGAGGTGCTGGCCATCACCGGCCGGGTGCTGCCGGTGACCACGGCGGACGTGCAGCTGGAGGCGGAGTTTGAAAACGGCGCCAGCGTGGTGGGGGAGTCCAAGATCTTCTACTGCAAGAAGAAGGAGGACTGCCGCATCCGCCAGGTGCGATTGATCCCGGAGCATCCCCGGGCCCTGCCGGAGGCCATGACGGCCCTGCGGGAGGCGGATATGATCGTCCTGGGCCCCGGCAGCCTCTATACCAGCATCATCCCCAATCTGCTGGTGGAGGGGATCGTGGAGGCCATTGTGGACTCCGATGCCCTGAAAGTGTACGTATGCAATGTCATGACCCAGGAGGGGGAGACGGAGGGGTACAGCGTGGGAGACCACATCTCCGCCCTGTTCCAGCACGGTGCCCCGGGCCTCTTTGACATCTGCCTGACCAATTCCTCCCCCATTCCCAAGGCGGTGGCGGCCCGGTATGCCCAGGAGGGGGCCGAGCCTCTGTTGTGCCCGGCGGAGTGCCGCTCCATCCAGGGGGTGGAGATCCTCCGGCGCCCGGTGTCCACGGTGGAAAACGGCTACGTCCGCCACAATCCCGGCCACCTGGCCCGGGAGCTGATTTTGCTTCACGCTGAGCGCAGTGTCCGCATCGCCGGGAACCGCTTCAACTTCCGGGAGGATACCTACCAGGTGGAGGAAAAGCGCTGAGGCGCCCGATGAGACCAACGAGACAAGGAGAGCACCATGTCCTTTTCCTTTGAGACGAAAAACGAGCTGTGCCGCCTGCCGGTGCAGAAGCTCTGCTGTGCCCGGGCGGAGGCCTACGGGGTGCTGCTCTACTGCAACACCTTCACCTCCTCCCAGGTGCGCATCATCACCGGCAACCCCAATCTGGCCGCCCGGCTGCCCCGGCTGTTCCACCGGGCCTTCCGAGTGGGCTTCGACCGCACGCCGGAGGAGCAGCAGCCCGGCAAGCTGGTCTTTCAGATCACGGACCGGGAGAAGATCGCCCACATCATCAACCAGCTGGGGTACGACCCGGCCCAGAACCCGGTGCTCCACATCAACTTCGGCATCCTGGAGGAGGAGTGCTGCCGGGCGTCCTTCCTCCGGGGCGTGTTCTTCGCCGGCGGCAGCATCACCGATCCCCTCAAGCGCTACCATCTGGAGCTGGCCACCTCCCACATGCAGGTGAGCCGGGAGCTGGAGGTGCTGCTGCGGGAGTGCGGGTACCCGCCCAAGAGCGTGGCCCGCAGCGGAGGATACGTCACCTATTTCAAGCAGAGCCACCAGATCGAGGATTTTCTCACCCTCATCGGCGCCCCGGTGGCGGCCATGAACGTCATGTCGGCCAAGCTGGAAAAGGACCTGCGCAACAGCGTCAACCGCCGCCTCAACTGCGACAGCGCCAACCTGGACAAGGCCGTGGAGGCTGCCCAGGAGCAGCTGGAGGCCATCCGGCGGCTGGAGGAGGCGGGGCAGATGGAGCTGCTGCCGGAAAAGCTCCGCCAGACGGCGGCCCTGCGCTCTGCCCATCCGGAACTGACCCTTTCGGAGCTGGCGGCGGAATTTGACCCGCCGGTGACCAAATCCGGCCTGAACCACCGGCTGCGCAAACTGGTGCAGCTGGCAAGTGAACTGTAAAGCGCAAAGACATTACAAAGCCTGCGGCACTGAAGAATTTTAGCTTAGGCCCGGGCGGATAGAGAGGACAATAACATGGACCGCTGCGAACTGGCATTTCAATATCATCAAACCGGCTACAACTGCGCCCAATGCGTGATGCTGGCCTTTTCCGACCTGACGGGGCTGACACCCCAAATGGCTACCTCCATTGCCGGAGGGTTGGGCGGCGGCGTGGGCGGCAGCCACTGCGAGCTGTGCGGCGCGGCCAACGGCGCCGCCCTGGTGCTGGGTCTGCTGTACCCCTTTACGGAAGGGTCGGACGGCGAGGCCAGGCGAAGGGTCTACGGCCTCACCCAGGAGTTCTACACCCGCTTCCAGTCCCGCTTCGGGGGCCTGACCCGCTGCGGGGATCTGCTGCGTTCCCGGATCCAGCCTACGGAGGAGATGACCCCCGCTGCCGTGCGGGTGGGGGCGTCCAAGCAC